>Ga0233344_1000200_pt1 | contig 10950 bp, 8 predicted proteins | sample GEONDECOMP281_FD_180697 | JGI IMG/M metagenome (GOLD analysis project Ga0233344, IMG submission 180697) | Leaf litter microbial communities from Shasta-Trinity National Forest, California, United States - GEON-DECOMP-281 | ecosystem: Environmental > Terrestrial > Plant litter > Unclassified...
TCATACCAGTGAAGATCATTTAGGCTGGACTGTTCCTGATGTTTCTGCCTGGGAGAACGTAACTTTTAATGGTTTTCACCGTAACGACGGGCAGGTGGGCACAGCCAATCACTGGCTGGTTATCCCTATGGTATTTTGTGAAAACAGAAATCTGGATGTAATACAGGAGGCCTTGCTCAATAACCTGGGCTATGGCAGGAATGAAACTTACCAGGCACAGGCAAAAGAGCTGATGGCACTGTACCAAAATGGAGCCGGAGTAGAAGAAATTTTAAACGCACAGCTTGTTCATGCAGAAAAATCAGAGCAGAAGAACAGGTTATTTCCCAATGTGGATGGAATAAAGTTCTTAACGCATAATGGTGGCTGTGGCGGGATACGTCAGGATTCACAAACATTATGCGGATTGCTGGCCGGATATATTACGCATCCTAATGTAGCTGGTGCTACGATTTTAAGTTTAGGCTGTCAGAATGCGCAGGTAAGTATCCTGCAGGAAGAAATACAAAAAAGGAGCCCTAATTTTGATAAACCGCTGTATATTTTGGATCAGCAGAAGATAGGTACAGAAGCTGATCTGCTTTCTGATGCCATCAGGCAAACCTTTGCCGGATTGATACAGGCCAATAAAAATGTTCGCCAGCCGGCTCCGCTCAATAAATTGTGCATTGGTCTGGAATGTGGCGGTTCGGATGGTTTTTCTGGTTTATCGGCTAATCCGGCTATTGGGTATACCTCAGATCTGCTGGTGGCACTAGGCGGATCGGTCATCCTTGCAGAATTTCCGGAGCTTTGCGGAGTAGAGCAAAATATAATAGACCGCTGTGTTGATCCTGCTGATGCCAGTCGTTTTGCAGATCTGATTAAAACTTATAGCAGCAGGGCTACCGAAGCAGGCTCTGGATTTGATATGAACCCTTCTCCCGGAAATATTAAAGATGGCCTGATCACAGATGCAATTAAATCTGCCGGAGCAGCAAAAAAAGGAGGTACTTCGCCAGTAGTAAATGTGCTGGACTATCCGGAAAAAGTGACCAAACCAGGGTTAAATTTACTCTGCACACCTGGTAACGATGTAGAATCTACCACAGCTGAAGTAGGGTCTGGGGCAAACATTGTCCTTTTCACTACCGGATTGGGTACACCTACAGGTAATCCTATTGCCCCGGTGGTGAAGATCGCAACAAACACCATTTTATACCGTAAGATGAATGATATTATTGACCTGGATACAGGTTCAATTATTGCGGGCGAAGAAACTATTGAAGAGGCTGGAGCCCGTATACTGAACTATGTAATCAGTGTAGCCAGCGGAGAAACCATTGTAAGTGCAGTAAGACATATACAGGATGATTTTATTCCATGGAAACGTGGGATATCCCTGTAAAATAAAAATATAACATGAAAGCATTCCTCGACGAAAATTTCCTATTAACAAATCCTACAGCCGAAACTCTTTATCATCAGTTTGCTAAAGACATGCCTATTATAGACTACCATTGCCACCTGCCGCCAGATCAGATCGCTGAAGACAGGAACTTTGAAAACCTAACGCAGGTATGGTTATATGGCGATCACTATAAATGGAGAGCAATGCGGGCCAATGGAGTGGCCGAAGAATATATCACCGGAAGCAGAAGCGACTGGGAGAAATTTGAGAAATGGGCAGAGACGGTGCCTTATACCCTGCGTAATCCATTGTATCACTGGACACATCTGGAACTGCGCAGATATTTTGATATTTTTGATATTCTTTCGCCCGCTACCGCAAAAAAGATATATGATGAATGTAATGCTAAACTGCAAACACCAGCATATAGCGTACGCAGTTTGCTTAAAAAGATGAACGTAGTTACTGTAGCAACTACCGATGATCCTGTAGATGATCTTGCGCATCACCAAAAGTTAAAGGCTGATGGTTTTGAAGTGAAGATCTTACCCGCATTCAGACCCGATAAGGCAATGAATGCTGATGATCTGATTGCGCTGAATGCCTATATCGCTAAACTGGAAAAGGTGAATGGTGCGGTGATTAAAAATTATGATGAATACCTTGCTGCACTAAAAAAGAGGCATGATTATTTTGCCGAAAATGGCTGTGTACTTTCCGATCATGGCCTGGAACAACTTTATGCAGAGAACTATACCAGGGAAGAAATAAGTTCCATCTTTACGAAGATAAGTGCAGGAGAAATATTAACTAAGCTGGAGATCCTGCAGTTTAAATCAGCAATGCTGCATGAATTTGCCATTTGGGATCAGGAGAAAAATTGGGTACAGCAATATCATATTGGTGCCCTAAGAGATAACAACTCCAGGTTATTGAAAAACCTTGGGCCTGATACCGGGCTGGATTCTATTGGAGATTTTTCTCAGGGAGCAGCCTTATCAAAGTTTATGAATAGGCTGGATAGCAGCAACCAACTGGCAAAAACGATTATTTATAATTTGAACCCTGCAGATAATGAGCTGATTGCTACCATGATCGGGAACTTTAATGATGGAACCATTGCCGGTAAGATACAGTTTGGGGCGGCATGGTGGTTTCTGGATCAAAAAGACGGGATGACAAAACAGATCAATGTTTTATCTAACATGGGGCTGCTGAGTCGTTTTGTAGGAATGCTTACCGACTCAAGAAGTTTCCTTTCTTTTCCCAGACATGAATATTTTAGAAGAATATTGTGTAATTTATTAGGAGAAGATATTGAAAATGGCGAAATTCCGAACGATATAGCCTGGGCAGGAAAAATTATCCAGGATATATGTTATAATAATGCTAAATCGTATTTCAATTTCTAAAAACGTCTATGAGTAAAGTTTTAAGTTTCGGTGAGCTGCTGCTAAGGATATGCCCGGATTCTGGAGGCAGGTGGCTGGAAGAAAACAAACTTCCTGTATATGTGGGAGGTGCTGAAGCGAACGTTGCTGCAGCACTGGCACTCTGGGAGATTCCATCCGCTTACATGACCGCTATCCCTGATAATTTTATCGCCAGACAATTGGCAGGATACCTTGATCATCTAAATGTAGATACCACAGCTATTCAGTATTCTGGTGATAGGATCGGTTTATATTTTCTGGATAAAGGGAAGGACCTGAAACATGCAGGTGTAATCTATGACCGGAACTATTCCTCTTTTTCAGAACTGAAAGTAGAAACTATAGACTGGGACAAGGTTTTTGAAAATGTAAGCTGGTTTCACTTTAGTGCCATCTGTCCGGCTGTTAATCAATCAGTGGCGGACGTATGTGAAGAAGCTTTAAAGGCTGCTTCAGCTAAAAATATAACCATATCTATCGATTTGAATTATCGTGCCAAGCTATGGAAATATGGGAAAGAACCATCAGAAATACTTCCTGTTTTAGTTCAGTATTGCGACCTGGTGATGGGAAATATATGGGCAGCAGAAAAGATGCTGGATATACCTGTCCCTCAAAATTTGATAGAAGAGCATGAAAAAAGTGCTTACCTGCAGCAGTCACAGGTAACATCCAAAGAGATCATGGCGCAATTTCCAAAATGCAAAGCCGTAGCGAATACCTTTAGATTTGATCATGGAGCAGGTATTCAATATTATACCACATTATATACCAAAGAGGAATTATTTATTTCAAAAGAATATAAGGCAGAACAAATTGCCGGTAAAGTGGGGAGTGGAGACTGTTTTATGGCAGGTTTGATCTATGGCTTCTATAAAGAACTGCCGCCGCAGGAGATTGCAGACTTTGCCACTGCTGCTGCTTTCGCCAAGTTATTTACAGAAAGCGATTTTAACACCACAAAAATTGAAGACATTAAACCAATAGTTACACCTTATGAAAAAGACTAAACAGGATTCTTTAAAAGCGATTACGGACCAGGCCTTATTGCCATTATTCTTTTTTGAAGATGCAGCGGTAAGCCTGGAAGTAGTGCGTACTTTATATGGCGCAGGCATACGGGTGATTGAATATACAAATAGAGGTGCTGCGGCACTGGAGAATTTTAAGCTGCTGATTAAAGCGGCTGATGAAGAAATGCCCGATCTGCATTTGGGTATAGGTACCATCAAAAACACAGCAGAAGCAGAAGCTTTTATTAAAGCGGGTGCACATTTTATTGTTTGCCCCGTAATAGATATTGCCGTTGGAAAATTGGTTCATGACGAAGGACTATTGTGGATTCCAGGATGTTTTACACCAACAGAGATCAATATCGCCAGCCAGAATGGTGCGAGTCTGATTAAGCTATTCCCTGCCAATTTATTAGGACCAGCTTATGTCTCTTCTATTAAAGACCTTTTTCCCGGACAGCTATTTATTCCAACAGGTGGTGTAGAAATTGAAGCTGGCAATATCAGCGACTGGTTTAAGTCGGGTGTTTGCGGTGTAGGTATGGGTAGCAGGCTAATTAGTAAGGAAATACTGGTTAACAAAGATTATGATACTTTATTTAAATTAACAGAAATAACATTGAAGCTCATTAGTGAAACGCGGCTGAATTAATTTTAATTCAGCCCAGCCTAACCAAAATAAACCAAAATAAACCGATGAAAGAACGTAAGATGAGCAATTACCGCTGGACAATCTGTGCGCTATTGTTTTTTGCTACTACTGTAAATTACCTGGACAGACAGGTACTAAGTTTGCTGCATCCTTTGCTGGAAAAACAGTTTAACTGGACTAACAGTGACTATGCCAATATTACCTCAGCTTTTCAGCTAATTTATGCAGTATCAATGCTTTTTGCAGGCAGAATTGTAGATAAGCTGGGCACAAAATGGGGATATGCGATATCATTGATCATTTGGTCGGCAGGTGCAATTATGCATGCTGCTGCGATTCCTGTAGGGCATAGTCTGGCTCTTGTATTTGGATGGGCAGGTTTAGGACTTATTCCGGTTTCAGTTTTAGGATTTATTGCTTCCCGCGCTGTACTGGGATTTGGTGAAGCGGGAAACTTTCCTGCAGCAATTAAAGCCACGGCAGAGTATTTTCCTAAAAAGGAACGTGCTTTTGCTACAGGGATCTTTAATTCCGGCGCCAATATCGGTGCCGTGCTAGCTCCGCTCACTGTACCATGGATTGCAGAAAAATGGGGCTGGGAGAGCACTTTTCTTATCGTTGGTGCAGTAGGACTGATCTGGCTGTTCTTTTGGTTTATGTTTTATGACAAGCCAGAAAATCAAAAGAATATCACCGCCTCTGAGCTGGCCTATATCAATAGCGATAAGCTGCACCATGATGGGATAGTAGAAATAGAGAACATTGAAAAAGTATCCTGGTTTAAATTACTTGGGTATAAACAAACCTGGGCATTCGCTTTTGGTAAATTCATGACGGATGGGGTATGGTGGTTTTTCCTTTTCTGGCTGCCCTCTTATTTAAAAGTTCAGTATAATATGGAAGGCACAGCCATTACACTTCCTTTAACGATATTATACAGCATGACGATGATCGGTAGTATTGGCGGTGGCTGGTTCCCGGTCTATTTTATGAAAAAAGGATATACTCCTTATGATGGCAGGATGAAAGCAATGCTGATCATTGCACTGTTTCCTTTGATTGTTTTGGCCGCACAGCCTTTAGGCCATATTACTTTCTGGATTCCTGTTATTCTGATCGGTATTGGTGCTTCGGCACACCAGGCCTGGTCGGCCAATATATTTACTACGGTTTCTGATATGTTTCCCAAAAAAGCAATAGGAAGCATTATTGGCATAGGGGGTATGGCTGGAGGAATTGGGGGTGTGACAGTCTCTAAGATCAGCGGTATATTATTTGACTATTACAAATCTTTGGGACATACACAGACTGGATATACGATCGTATTTAGTTTCTGCGCAGTAGCTTATTTAATCGCGTGGGTAGTGATGAAGTTATTGGTTCCTGTTTATAAACCAATTACTGATCTATAAGTAATGATATTAAACAGAGAAGGCGCTAATCAGCGCCTTCTCTGTTTAATATCATTACATCATTCTTTTTTCCAGAATGAATATATTGTCAATTTTCTTCTTTTGAGAATTGTTAAGGATCACATTGTACTTTCCTAAAAATCCTGTTCCTACTACATTTTGTGGGGAGGCAGAGCTCATAATTATTTTTTGATTTTTTAAGACCATTCCATTGAAGCGGATAGAAGGCACCACCACTTCATAAACAGTATCTACCAATCTACGGGAATGGATTCTTGTAGTAATCGTATTCACAGGCTGAAGGTCATACTTCATAATCAGGTGACGTCCCAAATCGCTGTTGGCATTGATCTGGAAATTTGTTCCTGAACCCATATCTAAAGCGAAGCTGCTTTTAAACCCGTCGATATCCACTGGTGCGGCAGGAAAAGAATCATTCTTATACCGGACAGTGGTATAGGTTTTGGAAGGGATAAAGGGAGTTTTAGAAATAGATACTAAATTTTTATCGTTATCAATCTTCCAGTTGTATTGATAAACCATCAATGTTCCTGTAGAGCCAGTGGCTATACTATCCGGGAAAGCGTAATTCACGATCGTTTCTTCATTACGGAACTTAAGATCACCCAGTTTAATCTTAGGCATATAGAATACCACTCTATTTTGCTTTCTTCCGCTTCTGTCAGTCTGGGTTAATCCTTCTCCGCTAGGATATAGTGACCTGGTTTCCATAAAATACGGAGTTACCCTCAGCGTTTTAGAATAAGTGCCAAATAAGAATGAAAGACTGTCCCTGTCAATTTTTACGGGAATAAAAATACGGTTGTACTTGTCCTTTTTAAATCGGACATTAGTAACTGCAGTAGATTGTGCCTTTACCTGAGGTGCGTACAAAGAACAAACAGCATTAACAAAGACCGCTGTAAAAGCAAATCTTAAAGATTTTTTTAATAACGAATTTCGGGTGCTCATATGATATGAATTTACTGGTACTAATTTAATGAAATTAAGAGAACAAAACCACCATTAAACAAATCGCGTATTTAAATGTTACTGAATAAATAAATCACTATGTCAATCTGGTTAAAACGCACTATTCAAATCTTTATTTCAGTAATTTTATTAGTTGTTATTGTTTTTATAGGGTTGGCAGTATATATCAATATCCATAAAAAAGTACTGCTGGTTTCTATTACTAAAGAGCTGAATAAAAATCTGAATGGAAGCCTTACCGTTGGCAGTATGGAACCTACTTTTCTTAAAGGTTTTCCTGGTGTATCTGTTTCTTTAAAAAAGGTAGAAATTAAGGATAGTCTATGGAAGGTACATCACCACTCTCTATTATTTGCTAAAGACATTGACATTGCTGTAAACGCAATGGCTTTATTAAAAGGAACCATTGAGATCAGGAAGATCTCCATCAATGATGCTGAAATTTATTTGTATACAGACAGTAACGGCTATAGTAATACATCGATCTTAAAAAAGAAACAAGCGCCGGTTTCAAAGGAAAAAAGTACTTCTCCTGCAGAAATAAGACTTTTTGGTCTTAATAATGTACGTTTTATTCTAGATAACAGGAAGGCTAACAAGTTGTTCCTTTTTGCGGTACAGGATTTTAGTGGTAAAGTTGATTATCCATCGTCGGGCTGGAAAGCTGATCTGCATCTCAATACCCTGGTGCGCAGTCTTGCTTTTAATACAAAAAGAGGAAGTTTTATCAAAGATAAGTTTGTAGAAGGAAAACTGGATATTGGCTATGATAAATCTACAGGAATTATTGAAGTTAAGCCCAACACCCTGAATATTGGTGATGATCCCTTTATTATAGGTGCCAAGTTCAATATTGGTAAAGACCCGGTAGATTTCTCTATTTCAATTGAGGCAAGGCAAATTTTATGGCGCAGCGCATCAGCGTTGCTGGCTCCAAATATTGCTGTAAGTTTAAACAGGTTTAATCTTGATCAGCCCATTTCTGTAAAGTGTATGCTAAAGGGAAATATGGGCGCTGGGGGAGACCCGTCAATTTTTGTAAATGCTTCCATCAAAAATAATAGGCTGAGCTTTCCCGGGGGAGTGGTTGATGATTGCGATTTCGCAGGGGTATATACCAATAATTTTATTAATGGAAAAGGTTTTACGGATGAGAATTCGGCAATTAAACTATATCGTTTTTCTGCCCGTTATAAAGAAATTCCATTTACCATTGATACTGCTTTTTTGCATAACCTGGATAATCCTCTGGTGATGGGTACTTTTAGGTCTAAGTTTGATGTGGCTAAACTCAATAACATCCTGGGGGCAGACATGATTAAGTTTACCAAAGGAAATGCTGATCTGAAATTGAATTATCAGGCAGATATTGTAAATTTTGAATTGGTAAAGCCTAAAATAACCGGAATGCTGGATGTGAAAAATGCAGATGTAAGTTATGTGCCAAGAAATGTGAATTTTAAAAATACAGCGATCACACTTAATTTTGATGGGAGTGACCTTTTTATTAGAGATATCCGTTTACAAAGTGGCAAGAGTGTTGTTTTTATGGAAGGAAGTGTAAAGAATTTTCTTAACCTCTTCTATACTGCTCCGGAGAAAACTTTACTGAGCTGGAAGATGAGGAGTCCTGAAATTTACCTGGGTGAGTTTATTGGATTCCTCGGATTAAGAAAAGGAGGGAAGCCTCCTAAGCGAAACAGCAAAAAAACGAATTTTGCCAATCAGATGAATATGATGCTGGAGAATGGAAATGCAGAAATAAATATTCGTGTGGGTAAAGTTCATTATAACCGTTTTATGGGTACCAATGCTACTGCGGATATATTTCTGACGGATGAAGGATTGAACTTGAAAAATGTAAGCTTACAAAATGCAGGTGGTGCTATTCAGCTAAATGGTACCATTAGTCAAACAGACAAGCTGAGCAAGTTTACCTTAAAAACAGCGGTCACCAAAGTGAGTATCAGAGATTTCTTTTATGCATTCGATAATTTCGGTATGAAAAGTCTCAGCTATAAAAATCTAAGGGGAGATCTTTATGCCAAGGCCAATGTGATTGGAAACATTACTGATATGGGAAAAGTAATTCCCCGTTCCATCAATGGAAAAATAACATTCGAACTTAAGAATGGGGCTTTGGATGATTTTGATCCTATAAAAAGTATAGGAAAGTTTGCCTTTCCATTCAGAAACCTGGATCATATCACTTTTGATCATCTTAAAGGCGACTTTGATGTGAGGGGAGAAAAGATAACTATTAATCCGATGATGATCAATTCCAGTGTACTCAATATGAATATTAACGGGGTTTATTCTATGGGAACGGGAACCAATATTTTATTGGATGTACCATTGAGGAACCCTAAAAAAGACGAAGGCATTACCGATAAAGAAGAGATCGATAAAAGAAGAATGAAAGGTATAGTTGTACACGTACAAGCTATAGATGGTGATAATGGCAAAATTAAGTTTAAGCTTCTGCGCGGTAAAGATAAGTTTTTGGGACTGTAACAGCTCAGGCTTAGGGCTGTAAACTTTCGAATTTATCACCGATCAGGAAGATCAGATCTTCTTCTACGTCAACTTCATCATTGGTTACCCACATATCTTCTTCTTCTGAAAGGAAGATCTCAAATTTATCATGTCCCGGTATTTCAGCAAAAAAAATGAGCTCGTCTCCTTCTTCAATTTCTGTGATGGTTACAGGGATGATTTCTCCTTCAAACGTTATTGTAAATTCTGTTTTTAAATCTGCCATGCTTCAAATATATATACTTTCTACGTTTTACTACCTTTGTGTACATGAAATATAGCTTAACTTTTCTTTTTTGTCTTTGTGCATTCCTTGGCCGCGCACAAAACCTGGAATTAAACCAGCTCAAACTATTTATATATAAGCCAGTTACCGAGGTTACTGATACCATGCAGCATAAGGGCTGGGTGGTAAGACCAGAACTTTCTGGCAAGAAGGAAAAGCAATTGTACCAGACTTTCTCTTTCGGTCATTTGAAGAAAGAGAAGGAAAAAGCAATAGCCTGGTTTAGGATCCATGCAGATAATGGGATCGTAAACCAGCTGTATTATCAGACTCCCGGCGTAGAGCAGTTTAACCTGATCCTGGACGAGATTAAAAAAATTGGAACCGAAAGAAAGAATGTTCAGAGCATTGAAGACAATAAACTAAGCACTTATTATGTTTCGGAAGGTTTTATCTTTGAAACTACGGCCGCAGACGGTAATTATACCATTATGGTGATGACCGACAGGGAGTTTTAGCAGCTCCTGTAAATCTTTTTGTATGTTTGCGCAATGGCAGCTCGTACCCAATCCTTTTTCGACTTCTCCCAAAAAGTAAACTATAAAACAGAAATTTTAGCCGGGCTAACCGTTGCCATGACGATGATGCCAGAGTCGCTTTCTTTTGCTATTCTTGGGGGATTTCCACCTTTAGCAGGTCTTTATGCCGCTTTTATGATGGGAATAGTGACCTCCATATTTGGCGGCAGACCAGGGTTAATATCTGGGGGTGCAGGAGCGGTTGTGGTAGTTTTGATCGCGCTGATGAAATCTAATGGTTTGGAGTATGTTTTTGCTGCGGTAGCGCTTGCCGGAGTGATACAGATCCTGATCGGTCTATTTAAATTAGGAAAGTTTATTCGTTTAGTGCCACAGCCGGTAATGTATGGATTTGTAAACGGCTTAGCTGTGATCATCTTTATGGCCCAGCTGGAGCAATTTAAAACTGTAGTAAATGGGCAGCTTACCTGGATGTCTGGCACGCCTTTATATATAATGGGCGGATTGGTTGCTTTAACCATTGCAATCGTCATTATCCTGCCCCGATTTACTAAGGCAGTTCCCTCTTCACTGGTCGCAATTATTGTTGTTTTCCTTCTTGTTCTGGGCTTTCATATTGATACCAGAACGGTGGAAGATATTGCTTCGGTAAGTGGTGGATTTCCACCTTTTCATATTCCCCGGATACCCCTTAATCCGGAAACGTTTAAGATCATCTTCCCTTACGCTTTAATCATGGCGGGAGTAGGTTTAACAG
>Ga0233344_1000202_pt1 | contig 10900 bp, 16 predicted proteins | sample GEONDECOMP281_FD_180697 | JGI IMG/M metagenome (GOLD analysis project Ga0233344, IMG submission 180697) | Leaf litter microbial communities from Shasta-Trinity National Forest, California, United States - GEON-DECOMP-281 | ecosystem: Environmental > Terrestrial > Plant litter > Unclassified...
TTACATAGGCCGTATTATTTAGTGCCCTTGATATAGTAGCAGGAGATAACTGGAGTGCCGCGGCCAAATCGAGAATGGTATTGTGCTGCTGAATTTCTTTCATTTAACTAATTAGTGCTCAATTCCGAATCTATGAAAACGTTTTCATAAAACAAACACAAAATTTTAATTCAATGATAATGAGATTATTAAATTAATTTTCTCAGTACTTTACAAAAGTCAGACAGTAATACATGTTACAACTTATTCTTTTTTCTACATTTGTACTGTAACAATTATTATTACAGATGAATAATACTAAATTCGCTACTGCCCTACATATTCTATCCTTACTGGATTACAGTAAAGGTGAGCGGTTATCGTCAGAATATATTGCTTCGAGCATCAACCTGAATCCAGCACTGGTGCGTAAAGAGATCAGCAAGCTTAAGAAGCTGGGATTTATAAACAGTAAAGAGGGTAATGGCGGCGGCTGTTCGCTGGCAAGACCATCGTCAGTTATATTTCTTTCGGAAATCTATCAGGCCGTAAGACAGGCTCCCCTGCTTGGGCGTTCTAATTCACCAAATCCGGCATGTACAGTTGGCCGTCAGATCAACAGGCACCTGGATAAACTATATAGCGACGCTGAATTATCATTGACAGACAGGCTGAGTCAGCAGACTTTAGCTGATTTCACTAAAAATTTTGATCCAGCATAAAAATCATTAAACATATCCCCTATTTAAAAAACACAAAAATTAAAATCATATGAATATAGCATTAATCGGAGCTTCAGGATTTGTAGGCTCAGCCATTTTAACAGAAGCCCTAAACAGAGGCCATCAAGTTACAGCAATTGTAAGAAACCCAGAAAACATCACCACTCACCATGAGCATCTGACCATCGTAAAAGCCGATGCACTGGATGCTGCACAGATCACTAAAGCGGTTGAAGGAAAAGATGCCGTGATCAGTGCATACAACCCGGGATGGAGTAATCCTGATATCTACAATGAATTCCTAAAAGGATCAAAATCAATACAGGAAGGCGTAAAAGCTTCGGGTGTAAAAAGGTATATTGTTATCGGTGGTGCAGGAAGTCTGGAAGTTGCTCCAGGTGTACAGGCTGTAGACGATCCTGATTTCCCGGCAGCAATTAAACCAGGTGCTACTGCGGCCAGAGATTATCAGGCCTACCTTAAGGAAGAAAAAGATTTAGACTGGACATTTTTTAGTCCTGCTTTTGAAATGCATCAGGGAACTTCTGGCATTCGTACCGGACATTACCGTACAGGTTTAGACAATCCCGTTTTTAACGAGGAAGGAAGAAGCATATTATCTGTAGAAGATTTGGCTTTAGTTATTGTAGACGAACTGGAAAATGCAAAACATATTAAACAGCGCTTTACTGCTGCTTATTAATATAATAACAAAGGTGCAGCCTTTTAACCGCTGCACCTTTGTTATTCAACTATTTTTATCCCAAGGCTATCCAGAAAAGAAATAGCAGCTGGCAATTGAAACGTTGCACCTTTAATTTTATTACCAGCAGGATCTATATGATAGTTCTGCGCCCCTGTAAAATTTGCTAACCTCAAATCACAATCAGAAAAGGTAGACCCCATAAAATCGGTTCCGCTTAAATCTGCACTTCCCATATTACAAGCCGTAAAATCTACTTCTCTTGCAATACACTCATTTAGTTTTATTTTTTTTAGGTTCTTTCCAAAAAAACTAGAATAGCTCAATATAGAGCCTTTTGCCTGAATAGCGAAAGGATTTAGCGTATCATACCAGAGGATACCGATAGCTTTACAATTCAGCAGTATACAGTCAGACACATACGTATCCTTAAATTTAATCAAAGAAAGATCAGTTTCCTCAAATGTGCATTTATTAAAAGTACAATCTTCAAAAAGACATCCTTTGATGGTAGATTTATAAAATGTGCAGTTATCAAAATAACGGCTTACCAGGTGTTTCTCCTCGTAGTTTATGTTCTCGAAGCGTTTATTGTAATGTGAGATGGGTTCATCAGCATTAATCAAAACCGAAAACCTCCCTGAAAAGTGATTCCATGCGGATTAATATCCAGATCGTTACGGCTATTATTGTAGCCTTTAAACCCTGCTGAAACAAACGGAGCAAAATGTTTTGAAACTGCATACCGAAGTCCAAAGCCACCATATAGATAAAGTCCCCGATCCGTTACATGGTCTACAGGATTTGGATAAGGGTCTGCATCCGTTCCCTGATTATATTTCATAAAGGTATATCCAGCAGCAAATTCTACATAAGGCTCAAACTTAGACCTGGTTGTAAAATCATAACTTACATTTGCAAATACAGGAAGTAACTTCATATTGCTCAGCACTAATCCGTTATCATGGTGCTGCTGATCTGTTGCATAAGAAATTCCAATGCTGGGTTTAAAATGACCTCCAAAATTTCTTGTGATCATTATTGCCGGGCCATTAAAGAAATCACGGTGCGTAGAACGCAGAAATTGATATGCCGCAGAGAATGTAAAAAGAGGTATACTGTCTAGTTTAGTTATTTTTTCCTGCGCCAATGCAGAAAATGAAAATCCATACCCCACCAGGAGTAACAGACTTAAGGTCTTAATCCGTTTCATGTTTAGCTGCAAATCTAATACATTTTGAAATGCAGCGAAACATAATAACCAATTAAATTATCTCTAACAGAAATTAACAACTTCAACATTTGTTTCAATTTATATTATTCACTCACTAAGGTCATAAAGAAAATATCATTCGCCAGGTCAATCTCTTCATTGGTAATGGTATGCTGTTTTCCAGGGTAAGCAACTACATGCAGTTTTGCATTCATACCTTCCATGATCCCGGCACTTTCTTTTACTCTTTTTAGCGGGACATGAAAATCCGGATCACTGGTTGTAATCAATACAGTGGTTTGGCCAAAATCACCAGTATAATTTTCCATCTGTAATTGTTTCCCTATCAAACCACCTGTAAAGGCAATTATCCCTGCATATTTGGTAGCGTTTCTTGTTGTATATTCTAAAGCAACACATGCGCCCTGAGAGAAACCAAGAAAATATATTTTTTCTGCAGGAATCCCTCCCTTGATGATGTCATCTACTAAACCGTTTATCATTTGCAAAGCAGAATCAAGTGCCGGCTGGTTCATCTCTATTGGTTCAATGAAACTTGTAGGATACCAGCTATGTTTTGCAGCTTGTGGTGCAAAGATGGCTACATCTTCCAGTTTTAAATATTGCGCCAGTGGTATCATACTTTCTGCTGATGCACCTCGTCCATGAATCATGATCATAGCACTTTTAGCTTTTTCTATGGCAGTTCCTGCGGTAACGATATTTTTAGAATGCGTATACATATCAATTTTATTTGAAACAAATCTAGCCCATCTACTCCTTAAAAATCTTATCCTATCGTAAGAAATGAAAGACGTTAACACTAAAATAACAAGCATTATCTTTTTACTAATCTACAAACTGTCATTTTATAGGTAATAGATGCATATTTTGGATAAAGACAAAAAAAGATGAAATAGATTTGCTTTTTATTTTTTGTTTTCTATCTTTGCAGCCCCGCAAGGGAGAACGGACCGGTAGTTCAGCTGGTTAGAATGCCGCCCTGTCACGGCGGAGGTCGCGGGTTCGAGTCCCGTCCGGTCCGCAATATTTAGATCAAAACGTTAAAAACCCTGCAAATCATATGATAGCAGGGTTTTTGTTTTTACAGGGGTACCAAAAAATGCACCGTTTCACATATAAAAAGGATCAAGACCAAAACTTGTGGGGAAGGCGTAAATTAAGCATAGATCTGAGTTAGTCGGATCAAGCGGAATTCTTGGGGGGTATAAAATTAAGCGTAAATTTTAGAGAACCTTAACCGAAATAATTTATTTCCTTCCGCCAAACTAACTCCGTTTCCTAACACCTATCAGACCTAGGCAATATATTATATGATTTGGAGCCATTAGAGGTTTGCAGATAAATTTTAATGCACGATAATTGTTGTATATTTGAATAAATATCAGTTCAATATTATGGCCAAGAATACAAAACATCGGCTCATATTTGAGTTATCCAAATCGGAGCGTGAATTACGTCTTAAGAGTGCATTGAATGAGGTTGTTCAATTGACCATAGATATGCACAAACCTTTCGTATATAGGAACAGCTTATGCATCCAGCCGAACTTCTTTATCCACCAGTATCCCAATGGAAAGAAATTCCTCATTTCACAGAACCAGGAAAATTCCAGGGAGAGTGTATTGAGAGAGCTTGCCTGATCCTATGGATAACTTGAGGCTTTTTATTGTTGCAGGACCAAATGGATCTGGCAAAAGCCTTTTTTCCAGCAAACTTACTGAATCAGACTATACAGTCTTTGATGGGGATAAACACTTGACCGAGTTTGCTAAAAAGTATCCAGAAACAGGCAGCGACGTGCTATCGAATGCTGTCAACGAACAAGTTTTAAAGTAGAGAAATTAAAAGCCATTGCGGAACGGAAAAGCTACGCATTTGAGACAAATTTTAGCGCTTCTAATCCAATGGAAACTGCGAATGAGTTTCGCAATGCAGGATATGAGATACATCTTATTTTTATGGGGCTCAATTCAATTGAGGAATCAATCCAACGCGTCGAGCAGAGGGTAAGATTGGGTGGTCATAAAGTTGCCGAACCTTCCATACGCTATAATTATGAACATGGTTTCAAAAATCTCTATAAACATTTTCATGAATTCGATTCTGTCACTCTGTATGATAATGCTATTGCCGATATTGCCGAGCCGGTGATTCCAAGGGAAATATTGTATATTATGGGAGGCCAGCTACATCTTGAAATGAAGAACTATCCTTTATGGGTATCACCATTGATAGAGTGATTATCAAATTATCCTTATATTAGTGTCATAGCATTGCAGCTATATTGTACTATGAAATTAGTGAGTAATTCATGAGTCACTAATCTCAGAAGCTTAAAAACTCCATTAAAGGCCGTTAACCTGCTTCCACAAAGTCCCGTCCGGTCCGCAAGATAAGTAGTAAAATATTAAAAAAGCCTTTAATCATAAGATTAAGGGCTTTTTTAATTTACGGAATCTCCGAAATATTCAATTTTGGGACCTCACCATCAAATTAGGGGAAAGACTGACCAGTGCCGAAGAGACATTAACTAAATTAATGGAGGTGAAAGACTATACCGGACAACTTGAAGAGTTAATGGAACTGGTTATTAAAAATGCCGAGCAGGATAAATCACCCCTATTCAGCAGGAAATGAGCCAGCAGGTTATTCCACCGGAAATCTGATGTTGACCATTGAGGCAAGCATCAAACGATAGGAAATCATTTTCAAGATTTCCCAAAAAAGTTAGAGGTCAAACTCCTACACCGCTTTGAGGACAAGACCAAAGGCTGTATGGCAGATATTTTATACTATTCAGACCCCGAAGGAACGGAAAAGAAAACAAAAAAATTGGAGGCTCAACAACTTGCGATAGCGCAAGCAGCAGCAGCAAAACAAGCTGCACAGGAAGCAATGAGTGCTAAAAAACAAATAGACCAGCTCAAAAAGAATGAATATCAAATAAAGTAGAATCTGACCTATCTTTTCAGATTACATATGATATAAAAAGCCGTAAAGTAACAGTCTCTTATATCATATTATGTAATTCAATATTGTTTTCTAAAGTCGCCCAGTTTATATATAAATGACTATCTACAACTATTGTTCACCTATATCTAGTTCAGACTTAGCAACACATATATGTTTTACAGGAAAATTAACAGAATTAGCAATAAAACACAACTCACTAGCTCTTCTATGAAAATTATTGGCATTTTCAATCATAGAAGCATCAGCGACAATTACAACCGGATGTAATGTGACTTCAACAAAATGACCTGCACCATCTGGTGTAGTTACCATACAACCGGTTGCATTATCAACATAATCAACTACGACTACACCGCCTACTGCACATACATGCAAATAAGATAACATATGACAAGAACTGAGTGCAGCAACAAGCATATCTTCAGGATTGTATTTTGCCTTATCGCCTCGAAATGAAGGGTCAGATGATCCTTCCAAAGTTGTTTTATTATCAATCTCTATTGAATAATCTCTTCCATAGGCTTTATAATCTGCTGTTCCCTGACCTTTGTTGCCATTCCATTTTAAAGATAATTTGTAATGATGTTGTCCGTTCATAGAAGTTTTCTTTTTAATATGGTTAGTATTATTTTACAAAAATAAGGGTGAAAAGTAACAAAAACTAATTGAAATCCAAATGACAAACAGGGATTTTAAATTCTCTATAAAGTCGGAAACAATCGGCCAAATTTCAATATAATATTGTAGTGTTAAACATATTAAGTCATTTTATGAAACCTGAATTTTTTGGACAATTTTCATTTACAATGGGACTTCCGGTCACGAATCGAATGATTATTAACTCTAACTTAACGATTAATAAAATCTACCAATTCACTTAAAAAATTCGTTACTGTAAAAGGTATATGGCTTTATACAAGTACATTCTGCCAGTGATGAACGATGATGGAAGAATCATTATCACTTCATCTGTTGCCGGATTAAGCGGTTCTGCAGGCAAGAATGCCTACAATACCAGTAAACATGCCGTAATTGTTACAATGAGGACTGTTGCATTAGAGACTGCCCCCGGAAAGCCCACGGTCAATACCGTACATCCTTCATCGGTTGATAAACGGATGATACGTCCTCGAGCTGGGTTCGATGAAAAAGATGCTGATGCTGCAAAAGCTGAACTGGAAAAAGTTATTCCCCCTGGCAGTTATGCACAGCCGGATGAAATAGCGGATCTTGTTGTATTTCTTACATCAAATGAGCGCAAGTTCATGACAGAAACTACCAATGTTGTAGATGGCGGAATGCAAGCGTAGTTACAGCAGGATTCCGTTTTTTCATTATATTGGCATAGAATAGGGTTATTACAAATTCTGATAAACCCTATTATTGTTGATATACTTGTCTTTCCAGCCCACTTGTTTATTATTTATTCGCTAAACCTATTCCACGAATTGAACAGATTCTTATTTTGGATACTAATCTCCTGAATTAGACTACATTTGATCACTGGCTTCTCCTGATCTTTGTGTTATCAAAACATAAAATCATGGTACAACAAAAAGAAAACTCAATTAATAGCAACAGTAAATTACAGCACAAACCTGTTGCCCTAGTTACGGGTGCCAATCAAGGGATCGGACTACAGGTTGCTACAGAACTTGCTGAACATGGCTACACAGTTTTAGTAGGATCGCGCAATCATGAAAATGGAGAAGTGGCCGCCAAAAAAATAGGAACTGATGCACACGCTATTAAACTCGACGTCACAGATCAGGCTTCCATCAATCTGGCAGCAGATCAGATCAGAAGAGATTTTGGTCGTCTTGATCTCCTGGTGAATAATGCGGCCATTTCACACGCCGGAACACCGGGCAGATCACTTGAAGATACAATGAAGTCCAGTCGCGCCAGCGTTGCTTCTATCGATGAAGTAAGGACAGTATTTGAGACCAATGTTTTCGGTGTCCTCGCCGTTACCCAGGCCATGCTACCACTTTTGCGTGAAGCACCGTCAGCGAGAATTGTAAATGTTTCCAGTGGCGTTGGTTCGCTTACTTTAAATTCCGACCCTTCATTTCCATATCGTTCAGGATTTGGTGTTGTCTATGCTGCATCAAAAACTGCCCTTAATGCAATTACCCTTTCCTTTGCAATTGAACTGGAATCAACAAATATTAAAGTCAATGCTGCCAGTCCGGGTTTTACAGCCACAGCACTGAATAACTTCGCAGGCACAGATACTATTGAGCAGGGCTCCCGCAATATAGTACGCGCAGCCCTGGATGTAGACGGTCCAACCGGCAGTTTCTCAGGTCCCGATGGCATGATGCCCTGGTAACCCTATAAATTGTTAAAAATCAATTATAAACGGTAATAAAACAAGATTATCGTTTATAATTGTATGAAGTTTAAATATGAAAAAAGAAGAAAACAACTATCAAAAATTTGAATCATTATCTGATATACACCGTGTTTTTGGCTTGCCTCAGCCCCAACACCCGCTGATCAGTTTGATCAACAATATTGATAACAATGTACACTTAGAAAGGCTTCCCACTGCCCACATTCTAAATTTTTACAAAATATCTTATAGACCCAGTTCGAGCGGGAAATTAAAATACGGGCAGGAATATTATGATTTTGATGAAGGTGGCTTGTTGTTTGCCTCTCCCAATCAATTAATTGGTAATTATGAGGACACAGGGGATCATTCAGGTTATTCCCTTTTAATTCACCCCGATTTCTTGTGGAACTACCCCCTGGCAAAAAAAATCAAACAATATGGCTTTTTCTCCTATTCGGCTAATGAAGCTTTACACCTGTCAGAGAATGAGAAAAACACGATCGTTTCTATTTTCAAAATGATCGAAGAAGAATTAAACAGTAGAATAGACGATTTTAGCCATGACGTGGTGATTTCTCAAATCGAATTGCTTTTAAATTGTAGTAACCGTTTTTATAAACGGCAATTTATTACACGAAAAGCAGTAAGTGGAGGTTTGTTAGCACAGCTGGAAGAAATTTTGGCCGACTATTTCAGCAGTAAAAAAGCTTTAGGCCTTGGCATCCCCACTGTACAGTACCTTTCTGAACAATTAAATATTTCCCCGAATTATCTCAGCGACATGTTGCGCGCACTGACTGGGCAAAATGCACAACAACATATACATCATAAAATAATAGAGGAGGCCAAAGAACGCCTGTCTGCAACCACTTTATCAGTAAGTGAAATAGCCTATGAGCTAGGCTTTGAGCATCCCCAATCACTTAATAAACTGTTTAAAACAAAAACTAAACTTTCACCCCTACAATTCAGGAAGTCTTTCAACCAGTAACCCTTTTTACCACAATACTCCCTACTTCAGGGCTTCCAACTCGGTCGAACCCTATTTTTAACGATGATCCCGTGGAAGACTTTATTCGCTAAAACATTTAATAATAGTATTGCAGTTATATTATAATATAAAATTAGTAAGTAATTCAGAGTCACTAATCGGAAAAGTAAATCATTCGTAATTAAATATTATTAACCTGCTTTCGCAAATCCTCATTCAATCACAGCTAACGAAACATTTTTAGTGTGGTATTGAATTTAGTTTTCGCCTTTCTTTGCCATAACAGATGGCATTTTAAAATAGACAATAGATTCATCATCACTCATTTGTGATTGAATTATATCCATGTATTTTTGTTCTTATTGTAAATTTCGCTGCTGTTTGTGTATTTTAAGAAATGATAAAGGTGCCGGTAAAATGGTCCTAACGTCGAACCTGGTTGTTCAAAGTGATCACAGTAGTATTTGGATATTCTGGCGACACTGATTATTCGCCACTTTTGGTGAAACTATACTGGTCTTGCAAACATCATTTTTCTTAGTAATGAAAACCAGCCTTTCCGTACATTTTTCGTTTAATGTTTTTAATTCGATTGAATTGGCCTTCAATTTGTCCCAAAATCCAGCCAAATCGAAAATAAATTTGCGAAACCGAAAAGTTGCATATATATTTGCAACCGAACAGTTTCACAAAATAGTTAAATATGAGACGAGATATTTTTCAGGCCATAGCTGATCCAACGAGAAGAGCAATTATAGCTTTAATTGCATTACAGGCCATGACCCCAAATACCATTGCCGAGAATTTTAACACCACACGGCAAGCGGTGTCAAAACATTTAAGGATACTCACAGAATGTGATCTAATAAAACAAGAGCATCAAGGCAGAGAGATTTATTATTCCCTTGAAATTGAAAAGATGAAAGAGATCGACAAATGGCTGAGCCAATTCAGAGAAATTTGGGAGATCCGATTTAATCAACTTGACGAAGTATTATTAACACTTAAAGAAAAATAAAAATGAACAACTTACTATTTGACTTTACCGTTGACAAAGCAACAAAAACGGTAGTTATAACCAGAGAATTTAATGCTGAACTTCCGTTAGTATGGGATGCATTTACCAAACAGGAGCTATTGGATCAATGGGTTGCACCAAAACCATGGTCGTCCAGAACAAAATATATGGAATTTAAGGTGGGTGGAAAAAGATTTTATGCGATGGTAAGCCCCGAAGGGCTAGAGCGATGGTCTATCCAGGAATATACCTCCATTACTCCGAAAACCAATTTCAAAATGTATAATACTTTTGCAGACAAAGATGAAAATCCTGAATTGCCAGGTTCTGAGTGGGATTATAATTTCAGCGAAAAAAGCGGCATAACAACAGTGAACATTACTATTTACAATGAATCACTTGTCCGTTTAGAGAAAATGATTGAAATGGGCTTCAAAGAAGGATTTAAAATGAGTATTGATAACCTGGAAAAATTATTGGACTCCTTGTCACAAAAATGATTTTCGTTTTCAAAACATCCGTAAAAACTAAACACAGATCCAGAAACTCAAACTAATGGCTATTCCAAAAGTGGCCACATCTTTTTTTTGCAAAGTGGCCACATCTTTCGCTCCTGTATTGAAATAAAGCTTGTTTTATTTCAACAGATTACAAGTAACTTAACCTTTCTGTAAGCTAAGGAAAAAATAGCTGAGAGAATTGCAAAAAGATTCAAATTAATGCTTCACAATGCCCTTAGTAATTTTCAACCTGTATATGACCAATGTTTAACCGAAGTATGGATCGGCTAGAGAACGCGTATGGATCGGGTGTGGAACGGGTCTGGAACGGCTATATGCCGTTCTGTAGGCGTAGGGTACTCGTACCATTCCCGACTTACTCCCGCTCTATACTCAGGTTAAACATGGGCGAAAAACAGACAAAATACTTTTTGCA
>Ga0233344_1000203_pt1 | contig 10880 bp, 6 predicted proteins | sample GEONDECOMP281_FD_180697 | JGI IMG/M metagenome (GOLD analysis project Ga0233344, IMG submission 180697) | Leaf litter microbial communities from Shasta-Trinity National Forest, California, United States - GEON-DECOMP-281 | ecosystem: Environmental > Terrestrial > Plant litter > Unclassified...
CCGGCCGTACCTGTGGTGCGGATGCGATGGAGGAGGAAAATCACGCTCCCCCGGTGGCGGCTGAAAATGAGAGAATTCATCTATAGGCATAAACCTGTTCTCCAGCCAGCCAGACACATAGACCAGCAAAGCTACGGCTACTGTTGCACTCAGCAGATAAGCTGTTAATCCTTTTTTCTTGTATACTTTAGGAAACAGATAATAGGCATTAAAATAAAAAAGGACAATCAAAAAACTGTTATTGAAGATGATCCTGTACTTCACCTGCGCAAAATAAGATGGATGAGCAGGCCCGGGTAAAAAAGGAAAAATCAGCAGCATCCAGAATAAGATATGCATTGCATAAATTATATATCTATTGGAAACCAGCCTTGATAATCTTTTCATGAACACCTTTTAATAATCCTCTTCTTTCACCAGCAATTGCCTAGCTAACGTATCTGCCTGCATTGCTGTAAAAATACCCAATCCATTGGTAACATTTGTTGGTGCATTTGTTAAATTTGTGGCCGATTTGGTCGAACTATTTAACATATTAATATATTCTACATTTACCCGCATCAGTATCACTTTATAATATCCGTAATAGCGGAAGGTATTTTGGGCTAGTTCATATTTAGCCAGCTGCACGGTATTTAATTCTACACTGCTCACAGTGTCTGTATTAAAGCGACTTGATATAAGTGTTTTAAAGCTATCCTGATTTTTGAATACGAGCACATGATAATCTGAATTGGGATTACTCCAGGTTGCATATACCGGTACAAAGATCTCATCTGTTCCATCAAAATTGGAGATTGGGATCTCCAGGGTATCACTGGACAGGGCTATGTTGGCAGGTTTGGTGGGCATTTTTGTAGTGGCTGTTACCTTTAGGTTATTATAGGTAAAGGAAAGACTGTAAGTACCGCTTGATTTTATAAAAGTGAGGTCGTTCAGCGTGTAATCTCCTGTTTTACTTTCCGTTAGCGTTTTAGCTGTAGTACCATCAGAGATGGTTAAAGTTAGTCCGCTAATAGGCAAACCATAAGCATTGGTATCTACCAATGCCTTTTGCAGTGAAACCTTTACTTCTACCTTATTGCCTGGTAACAGGTAGGCTTCTACTACTGGCAATGCTGCGATATCTGATGTGCTGTCTTTTTTACAGGCTGCTGCCATAAAAAGCAATAGTGCCGTTCCGAAAAAAGAGATTTGTTTAAAAGTATATTTTGTTACCATTTTAAGCTTAGAGTTAGGTTAGGTGTAAAACCCAGATAGTTAACGTCCGTAGAAATCACCTGGTTTCCTACGATTGAATATTCCCTGTACCAGGTATTTGTTCTGTTATATAAATTGAAAAAAGATAAGCCGATACTGCCTACTTTCTTGCTGCTGGTCTTGATCATATCATATGTGATGGCGGCATCAAGGCGGTGGTAAGCCTTCAGGCGCTCTGTATTTTCTCCGCTGATCACGAAATAGGTTTCTGTGCCAGACCCGGTTCTATTAATAGTGTAACTGCCAACCGGGGCAGTATATGGTCGTCCTGTGGCATAAATCCAGGTAGCAGAGAATGTCCAGCGGCCTTCCTGGTATAAATTGATCGACTTAAATTCGTCCCTAACATCCTGCGCAGCAGGGAAATACCCTGTTCCATAGACCGCGAATTTATCAAATGCTTTGGCGAAAGTATAACCTATCCAGCCGGTATACTGGCCCAACTTTTTCTGTACCATAAATTCCAGTCCCTTTGCATATCCTGTTCCATTATAAAAATTCTGCTCCAGCGTAGTCACCGAGTTGTTATTCATCATATAACCGCTTCCGGTTTGGCGCAGGGAATATTGCGTTAAGCCACTAAGACTTTTATAATAACCCTCTATGCTAAACAAGTAATTATTGGTTTCATAACTGGCGCCTAAAATATAATGAATGGCACTTCCAACAGGGATATTGGTATTATTAGCCAGTACCCAGAAATCTTTGTTGCCAGAAAGAATATCTTCCCGCGTTACCCGGTTAATAAACTGGTAAAAACGACCTGTTGCTGCTTTGAGCATCAGTTTATCTGTTACAGCATAACTGGCAGAAAAACGGGGTTCAATATAGTTTTTACCGGTTCCCTGGTAATTGGTGTACCGAACACCTGGCTGTAATCTCAGTTTTCCAAAATTCTGTTCCAGCTCCGCATAACCACCAACCGTTAATGCTTTGTTGTGGTTATTGATTAACTGTGTAGTATCGTTTTGCAGGTAGGTATACAATACGTCCTGTTCTGATGCAAAACCACCAAAAAGGATCTTCCCTGTATTACTGATGTTCCATTCCCAATCAGATTTAGCACTGTAATCTTTTAAATTATTGTTTTCCAGGGTACTGCTAGTGGTAGTTTGGGTAGTACCGGCAGTGTCTGTAATAGAATTGGTATTACCTCTATCACGTGTGCTGAAAAAGTTAGAATAACTAATGAGTGTTTTGGAATACAGTTTATTGGTCCATCGTCTTGACCATTTTGCGCTCGACCCTACATTGCCATACGTAGTTAGATCAGTAATACTGGCACCATTCACTGTACTCGTTAATGCTCCCGGAATGCCAAGGTCATGTCCGTTATCCAGCTTATCTTTACCGCTGTAAAAACTTACCGAGAAAATATTTTTATCATCAGGTGTATAAGTGTACTTGCCATTAAGATCGTAAAACCAGGAATTTACCTGTGTCTGGAAATTGGCCCTTCCTCCTGGCCCCATGCCGCCACCGCCACCAGTGGTAGCCGTAGTATTGTTGAGGTGATTAAATATCTTATTGTACAATGGTCCCTGGTAAGATCTTCTTAAGCTGAATAAAAACGAAGATTTATCTGTTACCGGAGTTTCCCCGTAAAGATTTACACTGAGCAAACTGAGGTCTACGCCAAAACCGGCGGTCTTATTGTTACCATCTTTACCGGTGATATCGGTAACACTGGATAAACGGCCGCCAAATTTAGCAGAGAAACCACCTTTATACATCTGCACATCCTTTACTGCATTCACATTAAAAGCACTATAAAAGCCATATAAGTGATCCACCTGATATACGGTAAAACCATCAAAAAGTACTAGATTTTGATCGGGCGTCCCTCCCCTTACATAGGCTCCGGAAGAAGATTCATTACTGCCGCTGATACCCGGCATTAATTGAAATGCCCGTAAAATATCGCGCTCACCGATATTGGGCAATACTGCCAGTTTAGCTGGTGTAAGCTGAATCACACTTACCCTCCTGGTGTCCGTATTCATTACCCCATCTTTTTTCTCGCCATTGATCACTACCTCGTTTAAAGCATTATCAGCAGGCAGGAGGCTCACTTCCAGTTTTTGCGCTGCCCGTTCTGGCGTAAGCCGTTCTAAAGAAGCCATATAACCAGCATAGGAAACCACTAATACCGAAGTATCAGCGGGCACATTTTGTAAATTAAAATAACCGTCCGTATTGGTGATAGCGGTAATCGTAGTGCCGCGTACCTTTACAGAAGCCATGGGAAGGGATTCTCCGGTAGTATTATCAGTAACTCTTCCTGCTAACGAGAAATTAATGCGGACGGGTTTTACGGCCGCAGCAGTTTTGGTTACTTCCTCTGTAAAGGTTTGTGAAGATTTTCCTTCCACAGCTGCTTTTGCCACAATTGGCATTCTGCGGAGCCGCGTAATATCTTCTGGTTTCATCATGATGAAATAAGTACCATCGGGCTGTTTGGCATAATAAATGCCATTATTCCTGCAAATCTCCCTGATCACATCTTTTACCTTATCCTGAAAGTAGTGGTCGCTAACACTGATATCGTGCATTTGAGTACGGTCAAAGATGAACCTGATATGGTAGGTTTCTGAAAATTCATCCAGTACTTCATCCAGCGGAGCGGTAATAAATTTATTGACCCTCGCGGTGTCGTTTTGTATTTTTTGCGCACTGGCCTGCTGTATAGAAAACAAGCCAGAAAACAACATTATTAGTAAAATAGACCTCATATAGTGTTTTATATTTGTCTAAAATCCAGAAATATTTCCCTAGCAAAATGTTATCAATTGTTAAATGAGGCAGAACGTACAATCATGCCGATGAAATTAAAGTATAACACTATGAAATAAAAATGGCCTTCCCGGAAATAAATCCGGGAAGGCCATTCTTGCAATTGAAATAGTGATTATGGTTTTACTTCAGCCACAGAAATATAATACATACTTATAATTTTATCGGCATCAAATAAGCTGGCATCCCCTTCTTTTAGCTTAATGGTTTTCCACTCTTCAGCAGGATAGATCTTCACTCTAGCTGATGAACTTCTCAGTACTAACGGTAAATTAAAACCTTTTACGCAATTTGTCCAGCGGTAAGAAACATTTTGATGTGCTGCGTCAAAGTAAAACTCCAGCTTTGGGATTTGAAGTGTACGCAGGTATTGATCAAAAACTTTAGTATAATTATAACCTGCCTGTTTGGAAACATACTCTTCGATCTGCTTAGTAGTCACCGTTTGGTGATAGAAAGTTTTATTTAATCCGCGGATGATCTGTCTGAATAGCGTATCGTTATCAATGCTATGTCTGATCGCATGGATCATGTTAGATCCCTTGGTATACATATCTCCGCTGCCCTGTGCATTTACATCATATGGAGGAATAATGGTCCGGTCGTTTTTAATCCCCTTTCTAATCCCTGCATTGTATGCATTTGCAGCATCCTCTCCAAATCTATAACCGGTATACAGGGTTTCACTGTAATTTGTAAAACCTTCATGTACCCACATATCTGCAAGGTCTTTGGTGGTAATGTTATTTCCGAACCATTCATGTCCGCTTTCATGAACAATGATAAAGTCCCATTTCATGCCCCAGCCAGTACCAGAACCGTCTCTTCCACGGTAGCCGGGTTTGTAGTGGTTACCATAAGCAACGGCACTCTGATGCTCCATACCTGTATGCGGTACATCAACCAGCTTGTAGCTGTCTTCATAAAATGGATAAGGGCCCATCCAGTATTCAAAGGCTTTCAGCATTTGATGTACTTCATTAGGCAGGTAAGCTTTTGCTTTTTCAAGGTTATAATCCAGCACCCAATAACCTAAATCAAGTTTTCCTTTCTCTCCATTGTAAACTTCATTGAAGTTCACATATTTTCCAATATAGGGGATGATGCAGTAATTGCTGATCGGGTTGACTACCGCCCATTTATAGGTTGCAGTACCGTCATTGTTTTTAGTTTTAGATTGAAGGCGGCCATTGGCCACAGCAACCAGTGTATCAGGCACGATCATCGTTAACGATGCGCCATTATCCGGTTCGTCACTCTGGTGATCTTTGCAGGGATACCATACGGAAGCACCCATTTCTCCCTGACAAGTGACCGTCATCCATGGACGACCCAGCGAATCAGTAGTGAAAGTAAATCCACCATCCCATGGCGCTTTGATCGCTTCGTGAACTTTACCATGATAGTATATGCTGATTTCATGAATAGTAGCTGCCTTTTGAGAAGGTACTTTTACATGCCAGGCATTTCCTTCCTGTGTATAACTAAGCTTATTCCCTTTAAGCAAAACACTATCGATGGTTAAGGGTTCTCTCAGATCGATCTGCATTTGGGTTTCTCCGTTCGCAATTATTGTTCTGTAAGTGATCATATTGCTGCCTGCAATGGTTTTGCTTTTATAATCAGGTTTTAGCGTAATGTCATAGCGCAGCACATTCCACCATGCACGCTCCGCAGTGATCTTACCACGTAGTGTATCGGCATGACTATATGTTTTAGTTGGATTCTGGCCATAACAGGATATTGTCCCGTATAAACAGAATATTAAAATTCCCAGGTATTTCATATGATGTATTTAAGGTCTGTTGCCACTGTATTTCTCAGCTTACGTCAAAATTAACTGATTGCCCGAATCTTTTCAGACCTAAAATTAGCTGATTCAGGTTTTATTTTAACCGGCATAAAAAAGCCCCCAAAAAGTATCTAACTTTTTGGGGGCAGTGCAACGTAATTTATTGGGGGCATTACATCAATTCAGAATGGCTTAATGCAGCAGATCTTATTTAATTTTTAACAGTTTTCAGCATCTCTTTAACAGCTGCTTCCAGCTGCTGATCTTCTCCTCCAAGGATCTTATTATATTCATTGAGAATCAGAATATCTGGTTCTACCTCGTGATTTTCTGTTGCATGGGTTTCGCCGATACCATAAGTGCCAATCATAGGAATTCCAAATACAATGTGACTGTTGATCTGTGTTTCCCACCAAACAGCTGTACCTGTTCCTGCCACCGGCATACCAATCAGCTTTCCAATGCCCAGTTCTTTGTAGATATAAGGAAAAATAAAGGCATCCGAATAGTTGCTTTCGCTCATCAGTACACAGCTCGGCTTGTTCCATTTATTTAAAGCTTCACCACCAGCAGTAATATGTCCCTGCGGACGTAGCGTAAGGTACAATTTACCTCCAAGGAAAGTAACCAAATCATCATGCAGCCAGCCGCCGCCATTGAAACGTGAATCTACGATCAGTGCTTGCTTATTAACATTTTTACCCAATACTTTATCAAAAGTAACCCTAAAACTAGGGTCATCCATACTGCGTACATGAACATAACCAACTTTACCGCCCGACAAACTATCTGTTAGGTGTTCCATCAGTTTTACCCATTTATGATATAACAATACTCTGGTTTCTTTAGCTGGCTTAATTGGCTTAATAGTTTCCTCATAGGTACCTCCACCCTTTTGATCATGGAAAGATATACGGGTAAACTGACCGGCCTTGTGGTTGAGCAATTTTGCCCAGTCGCCCTCTCCATTCAGTGATATTCCATCAATTTTATCAATGATCATATCTTTTTTCATTTTCGTACTAGCAAAATCAAATGGTCCGCCCTCCATCACCTCTTTTACCAGCAGACCGTCTCCGGCCCTGGTTAGATCGTATGATAAACCTAAAGCAGCTGTTTCATCACCATTAGGAAAAGAAGGACTGTAACGGCCACCAGTGTGTGAAGCATTTAGTTCTCCCAGGAACTCACTTAATAAAACCTGGAAATCATAATCATTGGTGATGTAAGGCAGGAATTGTTTATAGGTAGCATAATACCCATCCCAGTCTACACCTTGCAACTTAGGGTCGAAGAATTTCTTTTTTACCTGTTTCCAGGCATGTTCCAAAATATAGGCACGTTCTGCCGAAGCATTCAGCTCCATCGTAGAATTAATCTTTACAGGACTTATCTTACCGTCATCAATGCCTACTTTCATGATATTTCCGTTGGCCAGCACAAACAGTGCTTTGCCATCTTTACTCATATCCAGCGCTGCATCATCTGCATCCAGTTTGGCCAGCACTTTGCTTTCATTGGTACGAAGGGTAGTTACCCAAAGATCAAATCCTTTGTCGTATTTAGCCAGGTAATATAATTTTTCTCCATCTTTAGACAACCTGGAACCACCTATAGCCGATGAAGTGCTGGTTAAACGTTTGGTACGGTCGTCCAGGTTTTTCAGGTTAAATACCACTGGTTCTACAGGTTTTTTAACGGCATCTTTAGCGGGCTCTTTTTTCTTATCTTTAGGCTCGGCCTTTTTACCTACCGTATCTTTTTTCTCAGTTTCTGTGAGCAGATCAAAATCTTCTTTACTAAGCTGGAACTTATCCCATGCCTTTTGATCAAAGAACATGGCATAAATATCCGACTGGCTACCGCGGCTCAGGTTTTTCATCCCGTCTTTATCTGTTAACCAGTACATCATTTTTCCATCCATTCCCCATTGTGGCATTTCATCGCTAAAACCACTTTCAGTAAGGTTTGTACGGCTTGCTATTGCATCATCTTTAATCAGCACTACTTCATTCTGGAACCATCCGCCACCTTCTGTAGACTGTGCCAATAGATATTTACTGTCTGGCGACCAGGTAAAATATTGATCACCATCAGCATATGAATAATTTAATCCTTCCGTCAACAGCGTATGGGTAGTTTTAGCTGCAATATCAAATGATTTTAGAATATTCCTTTCTTCCAAATAAGCAATTTTCTTTCCATCAGGAGAATAGATGCCCTGAAACTCATCTTTAGGACTTGCAATCATACTTTCGGTAGTCAGTACGGTTGCAGCATAAAAATAAGGTTCGCTTTTATTGGCAATTGTTACCTGATCAATATCCCAGGAGCCTTCATGTTCTACGGAATACAATAACTTTTTCCCATCGGGACTAAAATCTACCATTCTTTCCTGGTAGGGCGTGCTGGTGATGCGTTTGGTAGTAGCGCCATCTACTGAAGTCACGAAAATATCTCCGCGATAAACGAAAGCTACTTGTTTTCCATCACTAGAAACGGCCATTTCAGAGGCCTCTCCTTTTACAGGTGAAGTTGTGATTTGGTCACCAGCAAAATCTGCGTTCAGGCTAATGGTTAATTTCTGTGGCTGTTTCCCTTCGATAAAGGTATAGATATCGCCATTATTGGTAAATACAAATTCTCCGTTAGCAGCCCTAGAAAGATTACGTACTGGGTTTTTCTCAAAGCTGGTAAGTTGGGTAACCTCAGCACTATTACCGGTAGAAGACTTAAACAGGTTCTGTGTACCATTTTTTTCACTCAGGTAATAAATGGTATCTCCGCCGCCCCAAACCGGTTCGCGATCTTCTCCTTTAAAAGAAGACACTTTGGTGTAAGCACCGTTCTTAATATTATAGGTCCAGATATCACGGGTAACCGCAGAAGTATGGTGTTTTCTCCAACCATCCTCATATCCTTTTCTATCCTGGAAGATTAACTGATCACCTTTTTCATTGTAATGTGCGTATTCCATACCCGCACTGCTCACCAGGCGGCTGTTTCCGCCTTTTGCAGGAACTTCATACAGTTTGGTAAAAATACCATCCAGCGGAAAACGTGCAGATGAATAAATATCATGGCGATCGGTTCCAAAAATTACCTTTGTATCGTCAGCAGAAAAATCATAGGGAATATCGCGGCTTGAATTAAACGTGAGCCTGCTCGCTTCACCACCAGAAGCAGTCATCACAAAAACATCAAAATTACCATTACGGTCGGATGCAAAAGCGATCTTCTTACTATCATGGCTCCATATCGGATAGCCATTATAAGAATTGGCTATGGTTAATGGTACGGCATCTCCCCCCGTATAAGGTACTTTAAAAATATTGCCTTTGTATTCAAAAGCGATCCATTTGCCATCTGGCGATACGGACGGCTGCTGCATCCAGCGAGGCTGGGTCTGCGCATTGCCTTTAAAGCCTGCAAAGGCTAAAAATGAGAGTAACAGTAAGGTTTTTTTCATTTGAATTTATATTGATTTTTAGCGGTGATGAAGCTATCATAAACTTGTTTATTACTGTTTTTTAAGCGGCAAATTTGTGATGGTTGCATCGTCTGAGAAGCGTTATCAGGTAAAAAAATGGTATAAGAGTAAAGCTATTGTATTATTATATTCATGCAATGATGTTGCGCAAATTTTACAAACATCAAAAGCTTGTAAACTGTATAACCAATATAAAGATTAAAAATAAATGTTTAATAAAAAAGGCACTGCAGATATAAAATCTGCAATGCCTACACACCATTTACCTAGCTATAAGACGCAGGTTATTTTCTAATGTTACAATTTACATCCAACAATTTTTCATCAGAAATTTATTTTTTTGTGTTAAGAGCCACAAGCTAGGTTCATTACGATTTGTCAGTGCTATACCGATAACGATTTTACAATTTCACTTCTTAAAGACATTCTTAACAGGACAATCCAGTTTTTTAATCTCTTTTTTAAGTTCGGCCATTAACTGCTGTTCTGAAGGAAGATATAATTTGTATTGACTGGCAAAAATAGTCTTGTTCTCTTCTGGAAGGGATATTTTCACCACTGCATCATTTTTATCAGCACAGAGCAAAATTCCAATGGTTGGGTTTTCAAATTCTTCCTTCACAAACCGGTCATAATAATTCACATACATCTGCAGCTGGCCAATATCCTGATAGGTCAACTTATCAGGCTTAATTTCGACAATTACGAAAGACCGCAATAAACGGTTGTAAAAAACAAGATCAATAAAAAATTCATCCCCCTCAATATGTATACGTTTCTGGCGGGCTACAAATGCAAAACCATTGCCCAATTCCAGCAAGAAATCATGGAGATGAGTAATAATGGCCTGCTCCAAATGCTTTTCATAAAAGCCTGACTCATTTTTTAAGCCGAGGAACTCTAGATAAATAGGGTCTTTAATGATCTCGCCTGCATCTGAAGGTTGCTTTTCATTACGCGCTACAGCCAGTACTTTCTGTACGTCATTACTAACCAAAAGCCGCTCTAAAAGATTGCTGTTTATTTGCCTTTCCAGCTGTCTGGATGACCAATTATTTTTAACTGTTTCAGCTACGTAAAACTCACGTTTATCTGCGGCATCAATTCTGATAACTATCTTATAATGAGTCCATGACAATTGCGACCGCAGTGCGGTCGCAATTGGAAACATGCGATAAAATTGACGAAATAATTCTATTTGTCTACGGGAATATCCACTTCCAAATTCAAGCTCTATTGAATCTGAAATAAATTTAGTTAAGTAGCTGCCATATTCTGCCCGGTCGCTTCCCTGCTGCTCTTCCTCAAAGATTCGCTTTCCAATTTGCCAGTACATCAATACGCGCTCACTATCCACAGCTCGGATAGCTTTTTCTTTGGCAGAATTAATAATGTCCCTTATATCTGAAATTATCGAAGTTGTAGAAAGCATATTTTAGAGTTATAACATGCTAACGTAATATGATTTCCACCAAAGAAACAAGTTAAATCTATAATTATTAAATATACTCTTTATTGTCCATTTTAGAGAAAACGAGATAAAAT
>Ga0233344_1000204_pt1 | contig 10867 bp, 5 predicted proteins | sample GEONDECOMP281_FD_180697 | JGI IMG/M metagenome (GOLD analysis project Ga0233344, IMG submission 180697) | Leaf litter microbial communities from Shasta-Trinity National Forest, California, United States - GEON-DECOMP-281 | ecosystem: Environmental > Terrestrial > Plant litter > Unclassified...
CAGCATGAGTTGTCACGATTTGCCGCCAACCATCATGAAATGAAATTACATCGTCTCCACCGACCTAGTATTTGGGGGTCCACCCACCTAGTCTTCTCTCCTTACATGGGCAGGGATCGATCCCCTTTACCACCCGGGTAAGCTGATCTACACGGTGCTTTCGAAAGTGGTGGGACTGCAGAAGGTTTATTAAACCGTAGGTAGTAAAGCCTTTATTTATGTCCAGAGATGAATCTTCAGTATGAGGCACCAACCTTACAACAACGATACGAGGGATATTTTGTTTTTTCAATTATGTTCCAACTAAGGTAACTAACTAACTTGCTTCAGAGAGGTCCTAATCTCACAAAGCTCCCGGGCTTGAGGAGGCTCGTTTAACTAGGCTTGGTTCTGCGAGGATGCGTAAGCAGGCTCGACCATAAGGGAGAGGACCTATTTTCCCGGCTCCAGGGCGGCTATTCTTCCAATGCTCCAGGGTTTGCTTCTGGGCCTATACATGTAACTTCCTTTCTCCCCCCGGTTTTCCGCATTTACGCCAGCTAATCAGGGATTCAATTTATCACTAGTACTATAGACTCTTGAGTGACGGGGGAATAGAAAAACAAGCCCTATTGGAGGTATGAGCATTCGGGGAAGCTCAGTGCTGGTGAGTCGAAAAGAATGTCGATATCGATTTTTTGGAGTATGAGCATTCGGGAGTCAAAAAGGTGGGTTTTGTACCCAACTGATAGAGATGCCATTACGGGAAGGGCTGGTCCATTACATAGGCGGTTTCAAACTGGCTCGATCCGGGCAATCTCGCTCTTCGATGTGTTAAGCTCAACATGAAATAGGGGTTGTCGTGATAACCCATTTCCACTACAATGAGTTTGGAAGCTACAGGCCGTAGATGCGAAGTGTCTGAACTCACCAGAAAGCTCCGATAGGTTATTGGTGATAGACGAACAGGGAAGGACGACTGAAGCGTGATTACATATATCCAAGTGGCGGCCGCTGCTCTTTGGGTAGGTCAAAGCTCTACGACCTACCTTCAACTTACGTCCAAACGTTAGCAGGCGCGGCTATACACCTTTCCTGGGCTACTATTAGGAGCAACCGATGTGAAGGAGATTCGGAACGGAGCGCAACGTTCACGAGTTACGGCCAGTGGGCCAACCCCTAGGACCCACCTCGGGCTCATGGAATCTCAAAGTAACAATACTTCGACCCAATGAGCAATTGAAACCCAGGGTGACTGCTATCCAAAGCGATATCAGCCCGTAGCTTCTATGCTAAAAGGACAACACCAGAGAAGGAGGCTGGCATCTACATTGGCTCGAAGCCGATCAGATAAGTGATTCTCAAGCCCAACTCCAAAACACACTATTATTCCCTCTCCTTTTAGTCGAGCAGCTCCGCCCCTAAATGGAGTATTGCACTTAGTCAACTGCTAGTATTGAACTAGGTATTGTTGTCTTTCCCACATTGACAAAGACCAGTTTGGTGTAGTGTGACCGGCCCGCCACAACAATGTGCATTTAGGTGCGTAGCTCTTTCCCGACAAAGGAGGGGAAGGGACAAAACATAATTTTAAAAGTTATTTATGTTGAAACTAGACCCAGAAGCAATCACTCAAAGCTCCTTAGCACCACAAATAATATTTGCCCAACATACTTTCCACTCCATCCCAAACCTGCTGAGAGTAACGACAGTAAATAAAAATAGAATCAGTTCCCTAATGACATATAGTACAACATTTGGTAAATTTATACCTTAATAGCCCTTTAACCATAAAAAAGATCCAATTAAGTAATGCCATGTCTAAAGAATGATAAAAAGTGAATTAATAACAATGCCACTTCAAGGTAATTTCTTACTTAACTGATAAGGAGAGGGGGAAACCTTTAAACCTTTTACATAAAACTATGGATTGCATTGATAGAAGCAAGATGCTCTACATCCTGGGTGGGGGAGATCTCCAGTGTTTCATTTGACTCCATCCTGCCGATCGTAGATAAAGCGCCTTAAAAGCCAAAATTTAGAAAGAAGAACTGCATTGTTAGTACAGTTTTCATTTATATATAATATTTTTCTATTTTTACAGTTTAATCAAAGCAGACACGGCTTGTGGGGGGTCTTATTAGAGAAGCACCGTAATAACCTTTCCTGCTACGGTTGTTAAAATAAGTAAGGAGTAAAGGTGGTACGGCAAATAATAAGGTCTTTTAAGCCCACCCTTCCAAGATCGTCTGGCTATTATATTAATATTATATATAAGGAAGTTCCTCAATGATCCCCGCTAAATATATTTACCGGAGCAATAGGCATAACTACTTAATATCCAGGGAAGGGGTGAAGGTAATATTCAAGTAAGAATAAAGCTGGTTGACCCGATTCTGCACGGAAAATAGGCAGGACCCCACCAACCAACGCACTAAGACAATTAATTAAGCAAGTGATCCTGGGCTACCAAATATAGTAGATCTGAAGGTGGTTAGTTAATAAAGAAGGGTAAGGCTTAAGTAGTCAGAACCTCTCCTGATAAGAGGGAAATAGTTTTCCCTCATAAGATTACTGAAGTTGTGGTATAGGGCTGCTTACATTTATAGCTCTTCAGGTAAGCAGTCAGTTAACTCACAAGTAAGGGATAAGGGTAAGGTCTAATAATGTGTTATGCTCTGGGGGCTTGAGCGAATGAAAATACTTTTTTATTCACCCTGGGTTAAATGAATGTGTGCGTGTCTGATTGAACTGATCTTTCCAGAAAAAATGGTTTTTCCAGACTCATTTTGCAATATTGTTCCCTATGGGGTGCCCCGTTATTTCCCGTCCCGTCGATTCCATCAAACCCATAAGAAAACCCAAAATAATTAGGTTGTTACAAATAAGGAAAAAAGCCTAATTATAAGGCTTTGGAAATTGCCGTTCAACTAAACTTCTTGCTTGGTAGGATTCTATTTTATCAATCCAGGAAGTGAAACTTATATATATGGTGATCTCATATATCAATGTTATGTAGAGATCTAGAGAAAAGTCAGTTTCATTTTGGCCAACAACTCGGGCTTCTTGGGGTGCAAGTATAAGAGCAAGCCCCATTGACCCAGATTATGCAGCAGGGGTTAAATTGGAGTGATAGAGAGAGAATCAGATTGAAATCTAGAAACAAGGTAAACGTTTCTATGGCGAGTCCCAGTGAAATGTATATATGCGAGTAGTATCATAGACTAGGAACATCGAGAACAGTTCTCGTCGAACAGCCAGCCGGGCTTGGTTCTCTTGGGAATGATCCTCATCAAATCTCCTGGGGATATAAACACAACAACAAGCTAGCTGGTGTGGATTATAATCCCTCCTAGGGCGGGTGGAAAGAGAAGGTGGGCAGTAACAGCTACAAAACTTCCTGTAAAAAGTTTAGATAAGTTGGCAATAAGTCCTGTGAGTAGTAGTCCAGTTGAGTATCCCGCCCGGGCTCCACCAAGCCGAGTAAGCGAGCCAATTCTTCTAAAGTCTAGCATCCTTTCTTTCACCTTACTATGTAAGTAGATCACCCACCGGCATGGAGTTAAAGGGCATCCTGGCAGAGAGGAACGAGGTGAGGTAATGAACCCGCGATACCAAAGGGGGTGAGGATACGAACCCGCTCGACCGATAGGGAGAGCAGACGAAACCAAAGCCCGACCCCAGGAGGTCGAGGTAACCAATCCGCGAGACCAAAGTGGTAGGGGGAGGGTATATAGTTTAGTCACAATAATATTCTTCACTTCTTCACAGGAGCTTGGGTAAGTAGATATTCGATATTGTATATGCACACTAATGGAGACTAGAAAATAAAGAGTTATTCTCTCCCAAGTAAAGTAGAAAGAAGCCCTAGTGATCAGTCAGCCCTAGAGAGGAGCCCTGGAGAGTGTATTCCCTCACACACAGCCCTATAGCTTCTTCTTTTCACAAGAGCTCAGGAAGATTGGTTCAGGTAGAGTAGAGATATGGCAACATCATATATGGAACACATCTTGATGCAAGGCAAGTAGATTAAGTAGATATGCAATATCTAGGTATATTAACATTTATTTATGTGAATTTAAGTGTCAACCTCTCCCTCGTACCTCAGGCGAGTCCCTCCGGGTCGTAGATATGTGATATCAAATATTAAATGGGTGTAGAGAAGAAGTATGGTTAATAACCAGGTAGATATGCAATATCATATAATAACACAAATATTTCTTCTCTTTGTTCTTCATGGCAAGTAAGTATCTATGCCAATATAATATGAAAACGTGGAGATGTAAATCCAAGTGGAAACGTAAATAAGCCAATATAGTATAGTAGTTATATGGTATCATCTAGAAACACGACGTAGGCACCAACTTCTCTATGTTGATATAATATATAATATATATATATATAAGTAAATATGGTGATATCATACATTAGAAATAGATAGAGTTCTTATCATTATTTTATATGAACAGACATTTCAACTTTATTTTGCATTTCCGGGTAGATATGGTGACATCATATATGCAACACAACGTATAGATCTAGCTAGATAGATATAGACTAGAAAAGTTCTTATTATATTTTCCATGCCATGATTCGGACTCCTTAAAATCTCTGGAAAATAGTTAGTTCTTGCACCACAAAGCTAGGTGGAACAGTTAATGGTCAGGACTTCTTCATAGTGACATCATCTATAAATATTGATTTATTTTTTAAGGTAAAATATAGAGATGGCAATTATTATTGAATATATGCAATTCTCATTGAAGCAACTATCTGGCAATATAATAGGTTAAACATATGACTATATCTTATATTAACAAGGTAGATATGCAAATATAAAATCACGTCTATGTGTTAGTATAATATGTTAGGAACATAAAGATGCAAGTTTATATCTGTTTTGCGCGGACGTAGAGATGCAATTAGTTCGACGTTTAGATGGTAGGCTAGTCCAGAAACGTATCAATGCAATATCACATATCAACACGTATCTATGTATATATCCAGTGTATATGAAAATGTAGAGCAGTAAAAACCCGAAATCAAGGGTCTGGGTAGAGATCAAATAAATGGCAACAAAGTTAAGTAGCCAGCATCAAATGTTAAAACGTCTGGTTGGAAAAGTGACACATCTCTATGGCAACATCATATATGAACACGTCTATATGTGGAGATCTAGTATTTGGGTTAAGAACTCTTAGCGGTGGAGTTCAATAGGAAGCTTCTTCTGAACTTTCCGCTAAAGCACTAGAGAAGATAGAGTCATTCAAATGGTGTTTTTCTTAATGGTGCAGCTTTGTTGAAGGGTTATCTAGCAGGGTGTTCAACATAGATAGGCAAAATAACACTTAGAAATATAATTTATTCAAATTGAAATAGGAGAATTGCAAAGTAATTCTTATTTATCAACTAGTGGGATAGTTCATTACAACTAATTAGAACACAAGTTGTCAGAGTTAGTTAAATGAACCTACATTGATCGTGTAGTTCAACGTGTAACCTGCTGCCTCTCTCTCTACGTGCACCTCTTCTACTAATAAAAGCTTGTATATTTGGGCTTGTTTCCAATGAGATCTTATTCCTCTCCGAAGCTCTCACAACAGAATAAGTCGTTAACCAAATCTATGCATCACCAGAGGGCTTCCTCTGTGTACAAACTAGCTTTTACTCTAAGCACTTAAGATGGTCTGGTAACGATCCGGTGAAAGCTTATTTGAATCCTACTAACTTGTTAATATAAGATATAGTCATATGTTTAACCTATTATATTGCCAGATAGTTGCTTCAATATAAAACTCTTATAAAAGCTTATTTGTGATAGGTAATCTTCCAATAATAAGGGTTATGCTCTAAAAGTAAGCTGTTGGTGCTAGGATATGTCCAGCTTAATCTTCCTATCTGAAGAAGCAGTGGAAGCTTCGTAGTAGCAGGTAAAAGAGGTGATAGTGGGTTTTGTGCATATGCATATGTATTCGGGTGCATATGTGTGTGTAGGCGGGCGTGCATGCGCTATAGGCAAGAAAGAAAGCTCATTGAGCTTAAAAGAATGATTTTAATGGGAATAAATTGAGTATTATGGGGTTTTATTTATAGAAACATCCAGGGGAAGGATCGGGAGCACATGGGGAGCTAGCCGGTGAAAAGATAGAAGGAATCCTTAATAAGTGAGATCTAGATAAATACGCGCTACTCTCTTTGGACTTGGTTTATCCGGCACTAGGGAGCTTATTAGGGCATTTTTATTCCATCCATATAGTGGGCCACTAGGGGTTTTTATTAAGGCTAGTTTCTATTGACCAAGGACACTAAAGCGAAGACACTAAATAGGTGTCAGGCTCTATGGGCGGGACTAACTGGTGGACTAAGCTAATATATTAAGTAAGGTTGTTTCTCTGCTGGACCAAGTAAGAAGACAAGACTATAAGACCTATCAGATGGGGAAATTCAGTGCATAAAGATATATGGTATATTCTGCAAAACCGATTGAACACCTATTCGGGATGGAAATTTAAGAACCAAAAGGTGGCATGTATATCCGGATCACAAGTTTGAATCTCACTCTCCGAAGCAATGTTAGCTCCAACAGCAAATTGATAGCTCCCAATGGTTAAAAAAAAAGAATGGTAAGTGACTAGAATATATGCATAATTTTTTTTCAATCCATCCATGAGACCATTAGGTACCTCAATGTGTGGTCCTGGCTCCAACATATTTGATTAGTGAGACTTAATCTTACTCTCCAAAGAACGGTCTCTGATGAAATATGACTTAAAGAAGAGATTGAATCTAACTCCTAGGAGATCTTATTCTCCGAGACTTGTAATAGTTTTCTCTTAATAAAATCTTCACTCCAATGGAGACTATAATACTTGTTTCTCTGGACCAAGGCACAAGACCAAAAGTGGCATCTGGGGGATGGGAAATTCACAAATGAAAAGGTGGCCATGGGTGTAGATCCAACAGCAGACTCAGGAACCCACTAGTATAGTAGTTCTGTCTCTACAGTTTAAGACAATCTTAAGTCCAATGAACGAGACTCTTACTTAAGGCTTGTTTCTCTGCTGCTGAACCAATAAGAGACTACTCTAGTGTTGTCCACAGGGGTCCAGGTGGGACTAAAAATGAATTAATAAGGCTTGTTTCTTAAGTAAGGCTTCCCCATCCAAATAGGGACTAGGTGTCCAGGTCCAATAGGTGCTAAGACTTCACAGCTAGTCCAGTTGTTCATAGGGAGTTATACAGCTATTTAAGACTAAAGCTAGTATATTGGGCTTACTGTAGTACAGACTAGTTAGGGCTTAGGCTTGTTTCCAATAAGAGATCTTCTTTTCTCCGACAACTCCATCCATTGAGAGCTGATTGAGAGCTGATTTGTGTTTACTTGAACTCCGATGAGATATAATTTAATCTTACTCTACAACGTGTTAGCTCTGACAAGATTAGTAAGAAAATAGCATCTTTTCATTATTCTTAGTGGCTATAACTCTACTACAGCAGCTTAAGACGGTCTTCACACAGATGCTCAAAGTGCATAGACAAAAAGAGTCTTTCTTATATGGCTTGTTTATCTGGCACTACTGGGTGGAGCTTAAGGCATTCCATCCATCCATAGGGGTAACTAGGTACAGTTCAATAGGGCTTTCACTCTCGCCGGGATTCGCACAAATAAAAAGGACGGTTTAACTCAAATAAAAGTGCATGGACTAATAAGATACTCTCTTAAAGCTGCTTGTTTCTAATGGACCAAGCAAGGCAAGACCTTAAGGACCACACTGAAGGTAAATTAAGGAAGAAAAGGTGGCATATGGGGATGGGAATTAAGCCACAAAAGGTGGCCCAGCAGTAGATCCAACAGCTGATCCAGAAGAAACTAACTTGTCTAGTAGCTATGTTTTTTATATAGCTTATGATCTTCACTCGGATCAAAGTGCTGCATATACTAAGATAGAGGCTTGTTTCTCTGCTGGCTGAACCAAGAAGACTAATAAAGGAGCTAGTGTCCAAAGGGGGCTATAGGCGTAACTAACAAGACTAATAAAGCTTGTTGGGCTTTCACTCTAAGCTTAAGACGGTCTTCAGATCAAAATAATGAAGTGGGTACAATAAAAGAATATATATATATACATCATTAGTTAAAGCTGTTAGACCAGTCAAATTGTGCAATCCCCGATGATCAATTTAGGAAGGAAAATACTTTTACAAGTCTCGGAAACAGATCTCTAACATTGGATTTGCCAATGGGTTATTTTGAGGAAAAACCCCTTAAGGTTATGCTAATTGAAAAGGCTATACAAACCTTGTTGAAAGGTGATAGGGGTATTGTATGGTACTTAAACTAAGCAGCCATAGATAAATAGAATTTGTAATTACACACAATATATAGTTGTTCTGTCAATTCAGCTTATGATTTTCACATGGATCAAAGGAATGGGCTAAGAGACTCTTTTAAGCTTGTTTATTCTCTGCTGGCTAGGCCAACCAAGTAGGTTGTTCTTTCACTTTACTGTGGGCTTTCGGTGTAGCACTGTGAATGGATGGGTGGCATAAAACTAAAGCAATTGGGTAAAAGATAGAATAATTATTAAGTGGTGATCCAGAAATTACGCTACACTCTTCTGGCTTGTTTCTCCGGCACTACTATGGGGGCTTAAGGCTTTACCATCCACCACTACTTAGGGGACTAGGCCCAACAGTTTCAATAGGGCTTGAACGGCAACAAAGGATGATCTTTACTTCGATGAGCGGGACCCTCTTCTTTAAAGGCTTGTTTCTCTGGACCCAAGGCATAGACTTAAAGCAAGTGTGCACAGGTTTCTCAAGGTGGGACCTAACTGAAGGGTCTCTTTAGGCTTGTTTCCGAAGCACTCTGCTGGGGCTTATTAAGGCCTTCCCAATGGGGGACTAGTCCAGCAGGTCCAATAGGTGCTAAGACTGAAGCTAGGTCCAGCAGGGCTCTTACTGTGCAGACTAAGGCTTGCTTAAGACTTGTTGTTCCCCCAAGGAGATATTCTTCTCCAACAACTCCATACCACCATGGGTTGTTATCAGAATTGAAAGTTCCTAAGGAATGGATGGGTCTTAATATAAGCATAAGCAAGTGGTGATAGGGCTTAAGCACTCTGCTGGGGCTTGTATCTGAAGGTTTTACATGGAACTAAAGAAAGACCTTTGTAGGGGGGGCATGGGTTCGGATAGTAGGAGGATGCGAGGAGCTAGGCATGGATGCTCTTATGAGAGGAGATTTAGGTGTAGGTGCTTTGATGATACGGCTATTCTCGGGGGTGTGCATGTCTCTCAGATGAGGCGTGTTCCGCTTGTTCTGACGATGACGAGGAAGCATGTGGGTGTTTTGTCCACTTGTTTTCCGATAAGGAGTTATTCGCTTCTGACGATACATACAATACCTACTTCCAAAGAATAGATGGATATATAGACATTGAATTGAATGGTCTTCGGCGGATTAAACAACACTCGCTCCGGCCAGAGAGCCAGAGCCAGTTCCCGAAATGCATGATTTGTAGGAGTTCCAATAAAGTCGCAAGTAAGTAACCCTTTATCCTTCTTTCACTTATATATTAAAAAACTACCCTCCAGAATTGACAGCAGATTGAAATAGCCAAAGAGAGACAGCCAACAGATGTTAAATAGCTAAATAGAGACGGATAGAGAAATGCCTGCTGGCCGGAAGGAGCTGCCAGATGAGCGATAGAAAAGGACGCTGGCGCTCAGCTTCAACCCGGAAAACCAACTATGCTTCGCTTTGCTTTGCTACGCTTCAACCTGGCTGGGTGGGATAAAACTAGGGAATATTTAAGATTAAAGTTATTCATTCAAATATTTGCGTATTTCATATTCTTATTGAAAAGAAGGAAGGACATATTTGAAACACACGTACTAGGTCACTTGATGGAGCAACTAAGTACTACGGGATAAAGTATCTCTCCAAAGAGAAAATATATGTTTGAAATAATAGAACTTCTAGCTAGAATTAGTTCTTATCTTTCTATGTATTGGAAGGAAATAATCTTCCTCCATATATAATGAAATAGATTGCATCAACTCCCGAACAAAGTGAAGTCAATGACCCAGGTAATTTAGTTAGTTATATTCTCTCTTCCTTCCCCTCATTCCATCCATTCTGGCACCCCTGAAGGGAGGGTTGGTTGAAGAGGGGGTGTATAGCTAAGTTGGTGGAGCATCGGGCCTTGAATGGTCGCAGGTTCAAGGGCTTTTTGAAACACACCTTCTTATTGACTTACCTTCTTAACTTGTCTTACCTTAATTGTTTAAATAGGACCTCCCAGGAGTAAGCATAGTTCGTAATAGTTTGTATAGGTCCTACCAAGAGCTACGCCCGCCGGAATATGAAATCATGTTCACAGACCAAAAGCACAAGCAAAGCTATTTGCTAGTTTACCTGGAAACAACAAAGATAGGACAATACTTAGGGTGCTTTTTTCATTTAGACAGAATGGAACTGGAACTAACTGCGGCACCTGGCAAAAACAAAGAATGGAACACGTAATGGAGCAGGAGTAAGTAATTCAGCTTAGATATATTTACCAGTCTTTTCTTTAGACACAAAATTGCTTTAGAACGCATGGCAGACACGATGATAGATAGATTCATCGTTGATCACGTGCCACCTGGGTACCTTACGTTTTCTAAGCGGGTGCGTCCGATGTGGATACCTGCTGCAACTGTTGAGCAGGGGCCTCGAACCCCTCTACTCGTATACCGCCGGATCCACATGTATAAAATCCATAGAAAAGAGGATTCGCTTGAGCAACACATGCATTTCAGAACGTTTCTCGGATTGACGGGAACAACTTCTTTGGCAACCCGTATAGCTCTTAGTTTTCTACTCGCTCTGCACCTCGGCTTTTGT
>Ga0233344_1000205_pt1 | contig 10830 bp, 9 predicted proteins | sample GEONDECOMP281_FD_180697 | JGI IMG/M metagenome (GOLD analysis project Ga0233344, IMG submission 180697) | Leaf litter microbial communities from Shasta-Trinity National Forest, California, United States - GEON-DECOMP-281 | ecosystem: Environmental > Terrestrial > Plant litter > Unclassified...
ATAGAGCAACAATAAAGGAGATACAAAATACAATCAGCAACGAACTTGTATAAGGGATTGAAGTATTCAGGGCTATCTGCTTGAACATTACATCTATAATACCAAAACCTATAAATACTGTGATAGGGTACAGGTAAGCAAGCCGCTCATTCTTTACCGTTGATTTTCTGATCAGCGTTAAAAATATCGCTACAAAGCCTACTGCCAAACCTGCTATTTTTAGCCCGCTAAAATGCTCACCGAAAAGATATAAAGCTGCAATGAGTGGAATAAAAAGTGAAAGACGCTGAGCAATATCCGTTTTGACGATCCCAATATTTCTTACCGAAGCAGCAAGCAGCATAAATAACACAGGCAATAAAATGCCTAATCCGATTAATAATGGAGAAGGAACCTGTTTAATGGCCTGAAGATCTGGCTTAAAAAATATATAACTTAATATAATAGCCGCCAGATAATTCCACATTACTGCCTGCAAAACATTAATCTTATACCGTTTTGCCAGTTTTAATAAAATAGCGACAGTTACGCTGCAGCTAATGCTTAATAATATGTATATCATTGATTTGTGACGTTTTCATAAATAGTTAACTGATCCTGATCAATTTTAGTTACCGAAGTAATCCTGCCATTGATTTGAGGAGCAAATATACCAGTATCCCAGCTATCGGAAGAATTGAATACCCTTGCCTCATCCCATAGTCCGGAAGAGATGAACTGGTTTAAAATATCGGCCCCGCCTTCGATAATAACAGACTGTATATCCATTAGATAAAGCTGATAAGCAATCTTTTGTGGAAGATAAAATTGCATATCTTCCATGGAGATATAATGGATATTGTTCACCACATCTGTCTTTTGCTCATTGAGCACTAAGGTTTTAGCCTGATCATTAAATATTTTATAACCAGCAGGAATTTCCAGCTTACGGTCAATTATAATCCTGATCGGGTTTCTTCCCGGCCACTCCCGTGCATTAAGCTCCGGATTATCAGCTATAGTCGTTTTCTTACCCACCAGAACAGCATCTTCTTCTGTACGCCATTTGTGAACCAGCTTTTTGGAAAGCGGGCCACTGATCCATTTCTGTATGGTGTTATGAGGAGCAAAATAGCCATTGGCAGTTCTGGCCCATTTTAACACAATATAAGGTCTGTGTTTAGCGATGCGCGTAAAAAACCGCCTGTTAACGTACAAACATTCTTTTTCCAGGATACCAGAAACTACCGTTATACCCGCATTTTTCAGTTTTCCAATACCTTTTCCATCTACATCTGGAAAAGGATCACGGTTACCAATCACCACTTTTTTTACCTGATGGCGAATCAAAAGGTCGGCACAGGGTGGTGTTTTCCCAAAATGTGCACAGGGCTCCAGACTTACATAAACTGTAGCTTTTTTCAATAAATTAGCAGCCCCATCACCAAATTTAGCCAGTACTGCATTTATTGCATTCACTTCGGCATGAGCATGCCCATATTTTTGATGGAAGCCTTCTCCGATAATTTTTCCTTCACTAACAATTACACATCCTACTAAGGGGTTTGGACTAACGTTACCGTTACCCATTTCTGCCAGTTCCAGACATCGCTTCATGTACAATTCATCGCTCATGAGACAAAAGTACTTTCAATTTATGAGCTATTGAAATAATTCAAACAAAGAGATGCAACATTATTACTTACTTTTGCATTCCATGAATTTTAAGCAATTAGAACAATATTTTATCGATGAAATAACTTCTCCGTACGGAGAAGATGAGGCCAGACAATTGTTTTTTATGGTCACAGAACACCTCACTGGCTGGAACCGCGGTCAGCAAGTGATTAATATAAATCACCTGCTGACCGCTGAACAGGAAACTGCTTATCAAAATATATTAGCTGAATTAAAACAGGAGAGACCATTACAGCATATTCTTTCTGAAAGCTGGTTTTATGGTTTAAAATTTAAGGTAACACCGGCTGTATTGATCCCACGTCCAGAAACAGAAGAGCTGGTAGACTGGATTTTACAAACTGCAATTACAGTTAAAATTGAGATAAAAAAATTGCTGGATATCGGAACTGGTAGTGGATGTATTGCCATCTCTCTGAAGAAAAACATGGCTTTAATCGAAGTAAATGCACTTGATATTTCTGAGGAGGCCCTGGCTGTAGCCAGGGAAAATGCCATATCAAATGGTACTGATATTAATTTTATTCATTCAGATATCTTAACTTATAACAGTGAGGTGAAGTATGACCTGATAGTTTCTAATCCTCCTTATATTACAGAAGAGGAAAGGGGAGATATGCACCGTAACGTTTTGGATTACGAACCTCATCTGGCTTTATTTGTAAGCAATGAAAATCCTTTATTATTTTATAAGCACATTGCCGATTTTGCCATCAGGCAACTGAATCCAAAGGGCAAGTTGTTTTTTGAGATCAATGAATATTTAGGTAAGGAAACTACTGAGATGTTAAACCTTAAAGGATTTAAAAACATTATTTTAAGAAAAGATATGCAAGGCAAAGACCGTATGATCTGCTGCAATCTATAATTAGGTTCTGGGATGAAATTGTGTAATTATTCCTTTTAAATAATCTCTGTCGAGATGTGTGTATAATTCTGTGGTAGTGATACTGGAATGGCCCAGCATTTCCTGAACAGCCCGCAGGTCTGCACCGCCCTCAATTAAGTGTGTAGCAAAAGAATGCCTAAAGGTATGTGGACTAATACTTATCTTTAAGCCTATCTGATCAGCCAGCCCTTTAATGATAGTAAACACTGATATTCTGGATAGATGTGTTCCTAATCGGTTGAGGAATACATAATCTTCATTTCCCTTTTTAATATTCAAATGAACTCTTACCTGGCTTAGATAGAGATCAATATATTTCAGAGCAGTTTCTCCAATAGGGATGATGCGTTCTTTATTTCCTTTGCCCGTTACCCTGATGTATTCCTGTGCTGCATTCATATCAGAAATGCGCAGCGTGGTCAATTCACTTACCCGCAAACCACAGCCATACAAAACTTCAATCATCGCTTTATTGCGCATACCCTCCGGTTTTGAGGCATCAATAGCAGCTATTAATGCTTCAATCTCTATCACCGTGAGTACATCCGGCAGCTTACGGCTTAACCTGGGTGATTCTAATTGTACAGATGGATCAATATCAATAATGGTTTCTAACAGTAGAAAATTGAAAAATGATTTAAGTCCCGAAATTACCCGTGCCTGTGTATTAGGCAGCATTCCCAGCTCACTAAGCCAGGTAATGAATTTATATAAGTCATCTTCAGTAATCTTTTTTACAATTAATTCCTCACCTGCAGCTTCATAATATTGAAACAGCTTGGCTACATCATTAAGGTATGCTTCTATTGAATTTGCAGAAAGTCCGCGTTCGAGCTTTAAATAGATGGTAAAGGCTTTATGATAGGGATAATTAATCACACAAAAAATTTTAATTGTTAGTTTTTAAGGCTAAGTTTGAACGGATGAAGATACAAATTATTAATGGACCTAATTTAAACCTGTTGGGTACGCGTGAGCCAGGAATATACGGAAGCAGGACTTTTGAAGAATATTTTGTGATATTAAAAGATACTTTTAAAGAGATTGAGTTTGAATACTTTCAAAGTAATGTAGAAGGGGAGCTGATCAACAAAGTACAGGAAGTTGGTTTCTCTTTTGATGGGATTATTTTAAATGCCGGTGGATATACCCATACTTCTATTGCATTGGCTGATGCTATTGCAGCTGTAAAAACCCCGGTAGTAGAAGTACATATATCCAATATATATGCACGTGAGGAATTTCGCCATGTTTCCCTGACAGGCAAAAACTGTAAAGGGGTTTTGACAGGATTCGGTTTAGACGGTTACCGTTTAGCTATTGAAAGTTTTTTAGCTGGCTAAAGCTTCTAATCCCTTTGATGAAGTAGGCCCATACTACACTTGAAGGATAAACTCCGGTGTGCTGATTAAAGGGTAACTGGGATTTACCTCTTTTGCCAGCTGTTTTACTGGTACTTTTAAAAAATTGGTAATGTGCTTTACTAATCGCAGCAGCAAACTTAAATTTTCCTTTTAAGATAAACTGAAGCCAGGCTACAAAATCAATAAATATACGAACCGCTATGCTCCATACGGCTTCTCCGGCCTGCATGTTTTTTTGCATGATGATCAGGTTATTTCTAAAGTTTAGAAAAACTTTGTAAGGGTTATCTGCATCCAGGGTGGCACCACCAACATGGTAAACTTCGGCATCCGGACAGTAAGCTATTTTATATCCCAGGTTTTTTAACCGCCAGCACAGATCGATCTCTTCCATGTGTGCGAACAGATCAGGATCAAGTCCTCCTGTCTCTACCCATTGTTTCCTTTTAACAAAAAATGCTGCTCCTCCGGCCCAAAAAATCTCTTTTTCATCGTTATACTGCCCATGATCAGTCTCTAACTGGTCAAAGATCCGCCCTCTGCAAAATGGAAATGCATTGTTATCTATAAAACCTCCTGCAGCACCGGCATATTCAAATTTTGATTTATCCTTTTGCCATTTGATTTTTGGCTGAGCTGCAGCAATTTTATCGTCAGCTTCCATTATTTTAACAACAGGAGCTATCCAGTTCTCTGTAACTTCTACATCAGAATTCAGTAATACATAATAATCGGCATCCACTTGCTGAAGAATACGGTTGTAACCTTCGGCGAAGCCATAGTTATGATCATTGACAATGAGCTGTATAGCTGGAAAATTATCACGTATAAAATCAAGAGAATCGTCTGAGGAAGCATTATCACCTACAATAATTTGCAGGTTGCCATACTTTGACTGCATTACACTGGGTAAAAAGCGGGATAATAATTCTTTTCCGTTCCAATTAAGGATTACAACGGCTACACTTGGCTCTGACATTGTTTAGTTAAGTTGTAATCTATAAATTAGGTAATATGAAGAGAAAGCCCATTATTATCATTATTTTGCCGGATTAAAATGCAAACATAAATTAACCAATGCACAATCTTGCTATATTTCCTGTTTTTTATCTTCCACCTGTAAGTTATTTTTCTGCTTTACAGGCAAATAATTACGAGTTCTTATTGGAAAAAGAAGAACATTTCCCGAAACAAACTTACCGTAACAGAGCCACAGTTCATTCTCCAAACGGGCCACTGGATCTTTTCCTGCCAGTAATTAAAGGGTCTAAGTACCATACCAAAATGAAGGACGTTAAAATAAGCTATGATTTTAAGTGGCAGCGCCTCCATTGGCTGAGTTTAGAAAGCTGTTACAGGAACTCTGCATATTTTGAATTTTATGAAGATGAACTGGCACCATTTTATAACAAGAAGTTCGAGTTCCTGTTTGATTATAACCTGGAATTGCTGCAATGGATCTTTAAACAGCTAAAAAAAGCACCGGTTATTCAGTTTACTACGGAGTACAATGAGGATGTTCCCCTGGAGAAAGATTTTAGAGTAAAGTCACATTTTAAAGATCCTGAGTTTTTGCCGGCTGCACAACCTTATTACCAGGTATTTGAGGACAGAAATGGTTTTATGCCAAACATGAGTATCGTAGATTTGTTGTTCAATCAAGGGCCACAGGCAAAGAACTGCCTCTAATTTATGAGCACAAGAAGTCATTCAAGAAAAAAAAGAGAACGTTATACCTTACCTAAAGCGGGCTCTAGTCCGGGGCAGGTATATATTGATGAAAATTCACTTAAACCAGTCATCACTTTACATCAATATAATGATAAAAGTTATGAGGTAAAGAAACTGGAAAATATTGATCATATTTCCCAGATCATAGCTGATAAGAATTTCACCTTCTGGATTGATATTAAGGGATTTAATTCCATTCAGTTATTTGATACGCTAAGTAATGATCTGCATGTAAACAGATTAATACTGGAAGATATCACCAGAACTTATCAGCGCCCAAAACTAGAAGAATATGATAATTATGTTTTTGCGATCAGCAGAATGCTTTTGCTGGATGATGATAAAAATTTGGCCAATGAGCAGGTATCTTTTATTCTGACAGATAACGCGCTATTTACTTTGCAGGACAAATATTCTGATTGTATGGCGCCTGTAAGACATCGGTTGGAAGTTGGAAAAGGAAATATCAGGATAGCGGGAAGCAGCTATATTATGTATGCGCTGATGGATATTATCGTAGATACTTATTTCGAAGTGCTCGGTGTTTGGAGTGAAGAGCTGGACCAGATTGAAGACCGGTTATTTGAACATCCCGATAAAAGCATCATGTTTGATACCCAATTGATAAAAAGACACCTCATTAGTATGAGGAGGGTAGCCTGGCCAGAACGGGATAAGCTCAATGATATGCTGCGCAGCGATAGTCCGCTGATCACAGATCAAACAAAATTATATATCCGCGATGCTTATGACCATTGTATCCAGATCATAGATATTATAGAATCACTGAAGGAGATCTCTGCCAGTAATATTGATATGTATTTATCGCTGATCAGTAACCGGATGAATGAGATCATGAAGGTGCTCACGATTATGTCGTCCATATTTATTCCGCTAACTTTTATTGCTGGCGTATATGGAATGAATTTTTCGAGGCAAGATCCCGTAACCAATAAAGTAATGCCTTATAACATGCCAGAGTTATACTCGCCGCATGGATATTTATATGCTATGCTGGTTATGCTGGTTATTGCCGTTTTTGAGGTAATCTATTTCTGGCGAAAAGGGTGGTTTAAATAGAATATACCTACCTTAGCTCTTGCATGCAATCCTACGAATTAAATAAAACAGATGTATCCAGATTAAAATCTGCATTGAATGGCGGCGATGAACAATTAGCTGTAATTCTTGATGAATACCATGCGTCTGAGATCGCCATATTATTTGAGAGTCTGACCAAAGAAGACCGTCAGCGTATCATTAACCTGCTGCCGGTAGAAACAGCTTCGGAGATTATTTCTGAAATGCATGAAGAAGCGCATCCCGAAGAACTGCTGCTCCAGCTGCATCCTGATAAGCGTACAGAAATTGTAGAAGAGCTCGATTATGATGATGCTACTGACATTATTTCCCAATTAGAGGAGCATGAGCAAAAGGAAATTTTAGGTGAGCTGAGTGAAGATGATGCTTCGCATATCAGAAACCTGCTGAGCTATCATGAAGATACTGCCGGCGGATTGATGAATACAGAATTCATACGTATTCACCTGCACCTTACAAAAAAGGATGCAATTGACGAGATCATCAGACAGAGTGAAGAAATTGAAGAATTCTACACGATTTTTGTTGTTGATGAGCGCAATGTATTCCAGGGGATTGTTTCACTGAAAGATATCATTAAGGCCAAAGGTAACGTCCAGATCACGGAATTGGTTAAAAGGGATGTGGCTTGGGTGAGCCCCGATACTGATCAGGAAGAAGTAGCAAAACTGATTTCCCAATATAATATTACCAGTATTCCTGTACTGGACAAACAGATGAAATTACTGGGAAGAGTAACTTTTGATGATGTAATTGACGTACTGGAAGATGAAAATACGGAAGATATCCTAAAAATATCCGGGGTATCTGAAGATGAGGAATTGAGTGGAAATTGGGTAGAAGCGGTGAAGTCACGTTTACCCTGGCTGGTGATCAACCTGGGCACAGCATTTTTAGCTTCGGCAGTAGTACGTATGTTTGAACCCACCATCGCTAAAATAGCTGTACTCTCTGCTTATATGACGATCATTGCAGGTATGGGCGGTAATGCTGCTACACAGGCACTAGCTGTTACCGTTAGAAGAATCTCGCTATATGATCTTACAGATAACCAGGCTTACCGTGCAGTGATAAAGGAGATTACCGTAGGGCTGATCAATGGAGCAGTAACGGGACTAATCGTATTTGTATTTGCACTAGTTTTTGATCATAATCCTTTGCTGGGAGTAGTTATTTTTCTGGCTATGACCGGTAACTTGCTGATCGCAGGAATAACAGGAGCAGGGATACCATTGATCTTAAAACGTGTAGGCATAGATCCGGCAATAGCTTCTTCCATTATCATCACCACATTCACCGATGTATTCGGGTTTTTATTATTACTCGGATTAGCCAGTAAATTACTGTTATAAAGAATACCTGGTTTAAAGTTTGATTTTTTCTGATAGTTTAAAAATATCGTAGGCAACTTTTTGGATCAGATCAAACTGTTCTACAACAACTATTTCGTCCTGATTGAGCTTTTTATCATTGATACTTTTAATCAGGGGCACATTACTCTCTTCACCATTATTTTTAACCAGGTACTCTGAAGATAATTTTAATAAATAAGTGGTGTTATTGATGACAGGTTTAAGCTCATCCGGATTAGATAACCTATAGGCATGGTCTTTACTGTATAATGAAAGTGTTGCAATATAGGATGACAATAAATGATTTAATGCTGTAAACTGGTGCATCTCTGACATCATCTTTTGTTTACTTTTTGGCTCAGAGAACATTCTTTGAAAAATAGAGGCCAAATTTGCTGAGGTTACATAAACCTCTTTTCTTGCCACCTTATAATCATTGAGGTTTTGTTCTGTACCAAAATATAAAAGAACTACTTCTTCATAATAAGTAACATTAGCCAATAAAGTATTTAACATAGCTTCTTTAACGTTCTGATGTTCCCAGTTTGGAAATATCGTATAACTCCCTAATACGGCAATTCCAGACCCGATCAGAGTATCATAAATTCTTTCCCTGGCAATAGATAAACTTCCTATTCCTAGAAAATCATACAGCACCAAAATATATGGGGTCATAAAAAGTACGCTGATCACATAATTTTTCCGCTGAAAGCTATAAGCTCCAAGCATACAAAACAAAAGAATGAAAAACAAAGTGTGTTTGTCATGAATGTAGATCAATATAGCCATCCCAGCAAAAGCACCAGCTACAGTACCTACTAAACGCTGGTAATTACGCTGTTTAGTAAGGCTAAAACCAGGTTTTGAAATCACCAGAATCGTTAATAGTATCCAATAGCTATGAGAAGAATCAAGATTCTTAGCGATGATAAAACCAATCAGCATAATAGTGGCTACCCTAATCGAATGCCGGAAGGTAGTAGAACTAAAGGTAATGTTATCAAAGAATAACTTAATATCGATCGACTGACGGTGTACAAAGCGCTCAATATCCAGGTTAACATCCCTTTTCTTTAAATTCTTTTTCTCCTCTTTATTAAAGTATCCATTAATGGTTTTTACTCTTGCCAGTATATTTTCAATATTTACTTCAATGTTCTTAAGCGCAATAATGCCTAAAGTATTGTATTTACCTTCAGTGTTTCCTGATTCTAAAACCGTTATCTTCTCTTTGAGACGCTGAACCTGGTCGATTAGTAATACTGGTGGGAGAGGGGTCCCGCCTGTTTTTAAAGCAAAAGCGATCTCATCCAGTTCCAATGCTATCCTATTGATCACTTCCTCATAACTTGACAAGATCCCTGCAGCATCAAATTGGATATGCAACTGCTCGTAATTGTAATAAGTAGACATCACTTGCTCATAAAGATCTACAGTATCCGTAAAAACAAGCATCAGGAATCTTCCCTCGGGGGTGGATTCCCTAACTATTTCCCTTGTTTTAAACAGCAGCTCGCGCACAGCATCTTGTTTCTCATGAACCAATACCTGAAGCTGAAGCAGCTCTGCATAATTTTTTTCGTAATCGGTATTTTGATGATAGAACTTTGCTTTTGAACGCAAAAACTCACTGAGCTCATGAATTGATTCACTTAATGTTTGCTGTACCAACCGGTAAGGTCTTAACCGGTAAAAAGAATAACTTAAAAAAGTATACCAAATACTTCCGGTAAAAACCAGCAATGCGTATTGTAAAACATCTTTCCATGGCCTTACATCATCAATACTCAAGATCATGACCAGTAATACAGCGGTTCCGATTGAAGCAGCCCGCGTGCCATATAAAAAGAACATCGAAAAGAGAAAGCTGCAAACAACCAATAAAATGGCGATGAAATAAGTGTTTTTATTGGTTAAACCCACACCAATAGTGAAAAGCGTGATCAGTACTGTAGTAACCAGCATTGCATTTCTGCGGTGAACAATTGGTCCGGGAGTATCTACCAGACTTACACATAATGCACCTAATGATAAAGTGATCCCAAATTTTAAAAGATTAAATTGAGCAAGAATAAGAGAAGGGAGAAGTATGCCAAGAGTAATACGGAGCCCATCTGCGAAATAGGTACTCAATAAAAAATCCTGTATAGTTCTGATTTGACGGTTGCTCATTTTATTTAATGTCTCGATAGATCAATAATCCTACCGAATTTGGTACGAAATAAAAATAGTTTAGGAATGATATCTTTTCAGCGAGGCCGAACAAATAAAAATCGCCAGGACCGTTAGTACTGCAGCCAAAAGAAATGGTGCACCAGGAAAGTAAACGGAATGACTTTTATTAGTGAAATAAGCAAAAAGATTAGTCATCAGTAAAGGGCCTATAATTGCAGCGGCACTCATTAATCCGGCAGTAACTCCTTGTATTTCACCTTGTCCGTTTGCTTCTACATTATTTGATATAATTCCCTGCATGGCTGGTCCAAATATTCCGGCTAAACCATAAGGAAGCATAAAAACAAACATCATCCAGCCTTGTGTAGCAAATGCAAAAAGTACAAATCCGATCAGATATAATATTAAACCATAATAAACAGCTTTTTCCTGTCCGATTTTTGGGATAATTATCCTGATTAGCCCTCCCTGAACTACACCTATAATGATGCCTACAAAGCCTAATGAATAGCCAACCCATGCTTCATTCCAGTTAAACTTT
>Ga0233344_1000207_pt1 | contig 10745 bp, 10 predicted proteins | sample GEONDECOMP281_FD_180697 | JGI IMG/M metagenome (GOLD analysis project Ga0233344, IMG submission 180697) | Leaf litter microbial communities from Shasta-Trinity National Forest, California, United States - GEON-DECOMP-281 | ecosystem: Environmental > Terrestrial > Plant litter > Unclassified...
TGTAGGTAAAGCTCCGGAACTGTGCCAGGCAGCAGATGTAGCAGATAAGTTTGTAGCGATGTCTAAAAAATATGCAAATGGAACGGAAGTATGGATCACCGAAGCAGGGTATGATCTTAATCCTGCAAGTCCGCAGCGGGCTATCGCTATTGGTTCTAAATCTGCCCTGATCACACAGGCCGACTGGATGCTAAGGTCTGCTTTTTTATATGCCAGGCATGGATTAAAGCAGGCTTTTTTTTATATGCTGGATGATGTAGATCCTAAAAGTACCATTCAGTACAGTTCCTCAGGATTTGCTGCAGATAATAAAAGACGTCCTGTAGCGGATTATTTTTATCAGACTAAAAAACTAATCGGTGATTTTCATTTTGAGGCAAACTTAGACAGTTCTCCGATGGTAGATCAATATAATTTTGGTCAGCGGAAAATGTATATCTTATTTGTACCCAATGAAAAAGGAAAAACTCAGGTGTATAACCTTGATCTTGGAAAAGCTATCTCAGCTAAAGTGTATACCTTAGTGCCCGGTGCGAATGCGATGAGCATGAAAGTGATGCCTGTTAAAAATGGAAAGCTGAGTTTAACACTCACAGAAACACCAATTTTTGTAGAGAAAAATAAATAAAGGTAAAAGATGAATAAATCTGAAGTAGAACAGCTATTGATTTCGGTAAAGTCTGGAACAGAAGAAGCCCTGAATATCAAAATTTATAAAAATGGGACGATTGCGAGAAGGGGCAGCGGAGGATTGCCGGGTGTAGGTATCTCTGGAATGAGCTTAACTGGAAATTCTTCTTATTTTGATCAGATCATGCAAAGTGTTTCCCAGCAGATACTGGATGAAAATATAAATCATGAGGAAGAGATCAAAACAGGTTCGCTGGAATATCTGGTAGCTTTTTATGGACTGAGTAATAATGACGATAATGGAGAAAGAGCAGAATGGACAAAATCTACCGGCCTTCGCTTTTTTATGGATGAGGGGACTAGCTTCAGACATAACCTGCTTGGTTTTGTAGATGGCTTAGCTATTGAAGCAATGAAGCTCACCAATCCCTGGTATTTTGATATTGTGATCATGGCGCTGGATAACATGAAGTCTGACGCACTTCCGGAACAAACCCTGGTCGATGCTCCTGAGGCGGATGAAGATATCAATAAAGATTTTCAGAGTTATTTTAATCAAACCAGTAAAAAAGAATTGCCTTCTTTTGCGAAGGACAAGTTATACACTGACATTTCCGGCCTTTCACACCGGCTGGAGTTTGAGATCAGCGAAACGTCGGTAACGTATAAGTTTAACTAAATAAGGCCAGAAGATCACTTTTTGTAAGTGATCTTAACAAAGAGGAATCTGTTTGAATAATATCGTTAACCAGTTCTTTTTTGGTGTCCTGCAATTTCATGATCTTTTCTTCAATGGTATCCGGACAAATTAACCGTACAGCTACCACATTTTTTTTCTGGCCGATGCGGTACGTTCTGTCTATCGCCTGGTTCTCTACTGCCGGGTTCCACCATGGATCTACCAGGTAAACATAATCGGCTTCTGTTAAGTTAAGCCCTGTGCCTCCTGCTTTTAAACTGATCAGGAACACACGGATCGTATCATTTTCCTGGAAGCTTTCCACTCTTTTTTCCCTGTTCCTGGTTTTTCCGGTGAGGTATTCAAAAGGAATATCCCTGTTCTGCAATTCTTTCTTAATTAATTCCAGCATAGAAACGAACTGTGAAAAAACGAGTATCTTATGCTGCGGAGAGTGGCTGCCAATTTCTTCCATCAGCGTGGTGATCTTAGAAGAGTTGTTGCCATGGATCAGGTTCTCATTTAACAGGGCCGGCGAATTGCAGATCTGTCTCAGCTGGGTGAGTCCCTTTAGTACATGAAGGGTATGTTTAGGCAGGTCTTCTTCTTTTTCTCCCTGTAAAAATTGAATGTATTCATTTTTGCAGGCATCATAGGCCGTTTTTTGTTCTGTGCCCATTTCACAATAAATAACCATTTCCGTTTTGTCAGGAAGTTCTGTAGCCACCTCTTTTTTAGTACGCCGCAGGATAAAAGGGCTTACCTTTTTCTTCAAAGCAATCGCCCGCCTATTATCTTTAAATTTATCTATAGGTGTAGAGTAGTGGTCTCTAAAAAATTGCTTGGTACCTAATAATCCCGGACAGGCAAAGGAGAGCTGACCGTACAGATCGAAAGTGTTGTTTTCTATCGGCGTACCTGTGATCACCATTTTATTGCGCGATTGTAATAACCGTACGGCATTATAACGCAGTGACTCAGGATTTTTTATGGTCTGTGATTCATCAAGAAAAATATAATTAAAGAAATATTTTTTTAGCCAGCCTATATCATACAATAAGGTACCATAAGAGGTAAGTATAACTTCATAAGCGCTGAGCTGCGCTATATCTTTTAACCTTTCCGCTCCATAGATCGTATGTATCTTTAAATCAGGTGCAAACTTTGCTATCTCTGCCTGCCAGTTAAAGATGAGGGTTGTAGGCACTACGATCAGGTTAGTATTATGGTGTTCTTTATCTCTTTGAGAAAGAATAAAAGCAATGATCTGAATAGTCTTACCCAAACCCATGTCGTCTGCCAGGCAGCCGCCAAAGCCAAATTCATCCAGGAAATTCATCCAGTTCAATCCTTCTTTCTGATAATCGCGTAAAGTAGCATGCAGCGCCGCCGGTACTTTAACCTCTTCAATGTTTTTAAAATTAGCTATCCTTGTACGGTAAGCAGAAAGTTCCATTTTCACCTCTGCCGAGAGTACTTCCTCTTCATAAAGATCTGTGATCGTAGAGAAGTTCACTTTAGGTGTACGAATCGTATCTTCTGTAACTTCTCCTGCACTAAAATATTTGCTGAACTTATCGATCCATTCCTGCGGCAGCAGCCCCATTGTTCCATCTCCAAGTTTTACAAATTTGCTTTTATTCCTGATAGAGCGGTGCAAATGTTTCAGGGATACTTTCTGTGTACCAAATTTAACTTCAAATGCAGTATCGAACCAATTGAGCCCGCTTTTTACTGCTATCGTTATTTTAACCTTGTTGTGGTTTACCGTATTGCCTTTAAGATCATTAAAGCCAAGAACAGCTATTTGCTGTTTTTCCCATTCTTCAAAAGCCGCCAGAAACCATCCTTCGTCTAAAAAACGCTTCTTATGCAGGTAAAAGCAATCTTTATCCAGCTGTTCTTCAAAATGGGGATGCTGGCGTACCAGCGCAGTTAAAAATTTAAGCTCATCGTCCTGGTGACGTGTAATCGTAAAAATATTGCCTAGCCGGTCTGTACTATAGATCTGCTTTCTGGAGAGAACCGGAACTTCCACGTTACCATATTTAATAACGGGAGTGATCATTACATAGTTTTCTGAGTCTGACAGATAGATGATCTTTTCTACGGATTGATCAGTCTCAATTTCCTCTAATTGTTCCTTAGTCGCTGGTTTAACATATGAATAGTTAACCCGGATCTTATTCTCCAGTTTGGAGAGAATGTCTTGCTGGAAAATGCTAAACTTAGATTCATGAATCACCAGGTGATTGTTGTTTTGACGGAAGAAATCGATTACCCTCATTAAATCCGGACTGTCGATCAGGTGCATGGTCTCGTTATAAAGTATAAAATACTTAAACTTTATATTAAGCAGCTGCAGGTCATATGTTTTGTTTGCTAAAATTAATTCAGCAGTAACTGTATAAAAGTCATTTTTCAGGTTAACAGATAGGCTGATCTCTAATTTAATATTTTTAAGTTTTACAGGAATAAGCGAACTGGCAGTAAGGTTAGCAGAAATACCGGCATCATGATAAAATACTTCCAGCTGGAGCGGGTTTTTGACGAGTGCTTTTAAACCTTCTATTTCCGGATCTGATTTGTCGGCCTCATAGCTTTGCTGGAATTTGGAAACTGCAGTATAGAACTTCAGCACATTGATATCTTCTGTTACCCATAGGTAATCCATCGCATTGAGCTGTTTGAGCGGATTTTTTAGTTTTCCATTGCCCGTACCAGTGGCCGATAATAAATCGGCCTGAAAATGAGAATAATAGCGATGCTGTTTAAGTACCAGGATCTTGCGGATATTATCCTCTTCATCAGGGTGGTTTTTGGGAATTGCACTTGTTTTTGGAAGGAGTAACTCTTGAAGAACAGCATTCTTTTCCCTGGTTACAGGTAGCAGGTCTTTAATCAGCGGTATGATAGTCGTCTTTTTATTTTCATATTGGAGCAGAAACAGCTCATCAGGATTTGTTTCTTTTTCCAATCCATAAGCTGCGGCAAATGTTCTGATTTGCTGGTGCCTTAATTTTTCATCAAAAAAGGGGAGTAGTTCAGCCCTGCTCATCAGGTTAAATAATGCCCGTACCTGATGATCGCATAACCTGCTTTTAATCGCATCACAGCGGCAAGACAAGATTAAGCTTTCCGCAGTTTTTCTTACCGTCACCTGTGGATAATTTAGCTGGCTGTTTGTTTCTGTGAAAGAAACAAAGTCTATATGGATATGCTGAGGAAAAAGTTCCAGAAAGCCTGGAGCACTTGTATCTACCTGACCAGAACTATATTTCATGATGAAAACAACGCTTAGGTCTGCCGCTTTAAAATCACCTATGATATAGGTATGAGGTGATGGAGTGGCAGTTTCAGATAGGTTGGGTGTATTTGACATTTGTAACAGATAAATATAGACCTTTTCTGTGGAAGACTTAAAATAAGAAGTTCTAAAAATTTAAAATAAATACTACTAATTAAGTAGACATTATTATATTTGCTGCCAGCAGTTCAAATATTAAATTAATCTGCTTAATAAAGTCATGTGGCCGAGTGGTGAGGTACGGGTCTGCAAAACCCTTCACGGCGGTTCGAATCCGCCCATGACGTCGGGACAGGAATGGAAGTTCCTGCAAAAGATACTTGATTTTGGTTAGATCTAAGTTTTGTTGGTGATACTCCAGACCCTTTGGTTTGGAGTATTTTTTTTATAAGCAGATTCAAATACTACTGGAATAGGCACGTTCACGTAAGGAATAACTGCATTCACGTAATATTATTTTATTTATGCAAAGCGTTCGATAGTTTTATAACCAAGCTAGGTTTTACCACAAGTTTAACGGTACTTGTTCTTAAATTTCGCTCTCAAATTGGTGTGTTTGAAATACTTAAGGGGAAGTGTGTTCCCCTTAAGTTATTTATAGGTTTTGGTAATTGATCTTCAAACCCGCCCATCATCAAATCACAAATCTTTAATCATCCTTTAATTGTTGAGTTTTATCCGTCATAAATAGATGTGATAACAATTATCTTTTATACATAATTTGTACTTTATTACAGACATACTATTGTCTTTTTCTGTCCAAAAAACAGATATAAGTGTACATTGTTAATGTTTGTGACCTTTTGTTTACTTTTTTTGATATTTAATTTTACAAGAAAGCTTTTTTGGTATGTGATTTGCAAATCCCTTACTATCTAACTTGAAAACATAAAATTATGAGTAACAACGATTTCAATTGCCAGCTTTACAGTTACAAAGATTCATTACACTCATTTGCAATCTCATTTACCCGGGATGCGGAAGACGCTAACGACCTGGTGCAGGACACCATGTTAAAAGCAATTAATTATTCAAACCATTTTAAAGAAGGGACTAATTTTAAAGCATGGTTATACACCATTATGAAGAATACTTTTATCAATAATTATCGTCGGGCAACAAAAACCAATTCCATTATGACGGTAACTGAAGAAATAACTTCTGATAAGCTGCATTACAGCGCCAGTGTAAATGACAGCGACGGGAAGTTTGTAATGGAGGATATTTATAAAGCGCTTTCGAAACTACAGCCGGAGTATTATACCCCTTTTCTAAAATACTTTGAAGGCTTTAAATATTATGAGATCGCTGAACAATTAAATATTCCGATTGGTACTGTTAAAACCAGGATACATGTAGCAAGACAGCTGTTAAAAAAGAGCTTAAAAATGCATTATCAGAACTTTTTGCCCAAAGTAGCTTAATTATAGCATAATCGGTAATCGTTGCTGCGTTTTATATTTTAATTGATTACAATTGTGCAATCAATTAAAATATAAAACGCATTGTTCATTATGACCCAACTTGATGCCCATCATAAATTATACCTTTCACTGCTTGCCTCGTTAATCGTCTTTGGTATATGCTGGCTAAGTAAAGTCTCTTCTGAGTCAATGTTTATCCTCACCTGGCTGGGATATTCAATTACACATTTAAGCCTTTCATGGATTACTATCATTCTGGTCCATCCGATGGATATGAAAGCGTTTGCTAAGGGGCAGGACAGTAACCGTACACTGATATTCTTTTTCGTCCTTAGTGCTGCCCTGGTGAGTTTGGTTGCAGTGGTATTACTGTTTAAATCAACAGAGCATCTTTCCGGAAGCCGTTTAACTTTACATGTTCTTTTATCTATAGCCGCGGTGGTCTGTTCCTGGTCTACAGTACATACTTTATTTGTTTTCAGGTATGCACATCTTTATTATGAGACTACAGCTGAGGGAAAAAACAAATCTAAATATATTGGTGGATTGGAATTCCCGGAAGAAGATCATCCTGATTTTCTTGATTTTACTTATTTCTCTTTTGTGATCGGTATGACCTTTCAGGTATCTGATGTAGAGATCTCTTCAAAAAGAATACGCAGGCTGGCATTGATGCATAGCTTAGTAGCCTTTGCCTTTAATACAGTAATTGTAGCACTGAGTATAAATATTGTCTCTGGATTAATCTCTAAATAAATCTTTCAATCAGGAGCAGGATAGCCCCTTCACTAAGTGCTTCAAATTGAGCTTCCTCAATTCCCGAAACCTCCAGTCCATCGCGCATATGCAGCAGACGATTTTCAAACTCAAATGCTCCGGTAATGATAAAAGCAAATAACCTGCTTTTCTTGCTTCGGACAGGATAAATACCTTCTTTTCTCCCTTTAAACCGTCCTATGCTAATCGAAAAGGGTGCAAATAAAGGATACATTTCCTTAAGATCATTCTGCTTTTTATTCAGGTCAAAATTAAACAGGGCATTGATATTCTGGTTCATCTGTCTGTCTGCACTGATACAAATCTGTAAGAAATTGATGATATCATTCGGAAAAGGATTTGTAAGCCGAATGCCTGAAGATGCCGGCAGGCTGATGATCTTTAATTCTCCAACGTTGATCCAGGCTTTCTTACCTACAGCATCTGTATAGATCAAATCCCCGGTGACAGCCAGTAAGATGAGGTAAGACGTTTTTTCGATCTCCACATCTATAAATGCCGCACCGGCAAGTTCAACATCATCCAGCGCATAAAGTCCGGGGGAGGTAAACTCGTGTGTGCTTTGTTCGGCCCCCGAACTAAATGTGCTTAAGGATTGATATTGATCTGACCGCCGTATTTTTCGGTTGTCGGACAGAAATATTGTTGCGAGCGCTTGCTGGATCAAATCTGTAAGGTTTTATAGGAATGAATGGTGAAAAATGGTACAAGCTGCACCATATGCGTTAAATTATAATTGCCGGCACTTTTATCTGAAACCAATAAATAATTGCCTACAGTTTCATGCCATACCAGGGGTTCTGAATAAAAGTTAATGGCTATCTGATGGAAAGATTTATTGTGGATATCAGAATTTATAATTTCAAAATGAAAGCTTTTGAAAGTAAGAAATTGCTGGCCCAGGATATCTTTAATATCTGGTATAGTTTCGTTTAGCTGCTGGAGATAACCAATGCAGGCCGAACTTACCAGGAAATGAAGTTTTGCCGCATCTGGAGTATGTTGAATCAATTGAGAGAAAGTGTTGTGTCTCTTTTCATGATCAAAATTTTGAACTTGCATCAAAAACTCTGAATAGGTGTCGTTAAAGACCAGTCTGTCCCATAAACCGACTGAGTTTATATCGATGATTTTTCTATAGCTTACTGTAATAATACGTTTTGACATGGGGATATGGTTATACTGGAACACTGATATTAATGGAAAGATCAAAACCTTCGTTGGTTCCACCTGTGACTGTTGCAATTTCTACACCTTTAGTATCATCACTAAAAACATTATCTTTTGCATTATAGGTATAACCGGTCATTCCCCTGGCATAGCCATTAACCGTTAATAAAGCGCTGCCAACAACTTCCGGAAAAGCAATTTGGGTAACTTTAAGAGAAGTTCCGCTGGAATTGTAGATGTGTACATGGATGTGCGTAGCCCTGCCATCATACCATCCCGGAAATATTGAAGTAAAGGTGACCAGGCCATTGGTGTCGGTAATTTGACGGCCTCTTAAAAAATGGAGCGACTGATAATCAATAGGCTGCATGCCACCACCGCCATATTCAGAATAATTTCCTTCTGCATCACAATGCCATATATCTACAATAGCACCGGGTATCGCTGCACAATTATTATTGCTATTTCCTATGGAAAACTTAATCGTTAAAGCATAGCCATTGCGGCCATTGGTGATGTCTGATCTTACGTAAGAAGAAGGTGTTTTTGTTGGAAAAGGACCTTCGGTTTCTGTTGGGATTACATTACATCCTGTTGCAGTGGCGGATGAGCCAGTACCTGATGTTCCCGAAGTGCTATCTGAGGCAGCTACTCTATTACCTTTTGAACAAGCTTCCATCATTACCGGAGCCGATACGGCACCAATAATCAGGCTTCTTAAAAAATGCTTTCTTTCCATACCAGGTAATTGATTTCAATGCTCAAATTTAAGCAGGGCCTTTTAAATAAAGTTAGAGTATCGGTATATGGATAAATTGTGTCGACGAGCAGGCTCTTTAACAGGATAAGTTTTTTTCTATTTGAAAAAACCATTTATAGTTAAACCTGTTAATGGGTTGTAATTAAAAATTCTATCTATGAATACGATGAAAACTTTAGCCCTCGCGGCTGGTATTGCCTTGTCATTAGCGGCTTGTCATAATTCTTCAAAAGATGATAAAGCAGGAGGAACTACAACTATTCCGGCAGATACTATGCTGACGGACACCGCATCAAAAGAGCAGCATAAAAACACATCAGGCAGACTTAAACCAGAAGAAGCCGCTTTTATACAGCAAGCTGCCGTAGGCGGCATGATGGAAGTAGAATTGGGAAACCTGACTACCCAAAAGACTAAGAGCCCTAAAATAAAAGCATTTGCCACACAGATGGTTACTGACCATACCAAAGCAAATAATGAACTGACCGCAATTGCAGAAGGATTAGGCATAAAAGTGCCAGGCTCGCTGCCAGCTAAGGAACAGGGAAATCTGGCTGTAATGCGACAGATGATGGCAAATGAGTATGATCAGAATTATATGGATATGATGGTAGAAGATCACGCGAAGACCATTGATCTGTTTAATGGAGCGAGCAAATTCGAAAATGCCAAATTGCGTTCTTTTGTACTAAAAACATTGCCCGTTTTAGAAATGCATAATAAAATGGCTATTGGTATTGACTCTGTGATCAAAGTTAAAAAACCCGATAACAGGGGAGATGATCTGCCTAATGTAGATAAGAAACACAAAAACTAATGATCTCAAACCGGTAAGAAATTTACCGTACCATTTTTGATTTCTCTAAAAATCCGGCATTAACCTGCCGGATTTTTTTTTACAGTCTATCTATTATTAAGGTGAGTTGAGGAAGTTTGAGGAAATTAGATCGCAGAATGGTAATTAATTTCTGTTTATTTTTCCGAACAAGATAAAATTTACAATGTTTTTCCAGCTAAAATCTAAGTATTTGTAGTTTTAACTAAAAAAAAAGATTATAATTTCTTGATTTCATCTTTTCTAGATTTTTTTATAAAATAAATGGCTTTTTGATCTAGAAATATAAACTATTTGTTATGTTAAATTAATAATATGTAATAATGTTAAAATAATATTTTAATAGATTTTAATAGTTGTTTTTTAGACTTTAAATTTTAAATATCATTATGAATATTGTGTTTCCATGGTAAATTTTAAAAATTATGGAATAAACTGACCGGTTTTAAATAAAATTGTCAACAATTAAAACATTTTAGCTTTAATCTCTTGTTAACATTAACTTAATCCACGACATTTACTTTTGTGGACTTTCAATGCAGAAAGGGCTACATTAACAACAAAGGATGAAAAAACAACTACTATCAATTTTATTGCTTATGATGACTGTGTTTGCAGGAAATGCCGTGTTTGCGCAGGGTGTAACTACAGCATCAATCAACGGTGTCGTTACCGACGGCAAAGCGCCGATTCCGGGTGCTACCGTAGTGCTTACTCATGTTCCATCAGGAACAGTTTATTCCGTAATTACCCGTGGAAATGGTCGCTACAACTTAATCAACGTAAAAGTTGGCGGGCCTTACACCTTAAAAATTACTTACATCGGCTTTACTGCTTATGTTCAGGAAAATCTTAATCTTTCTATCGGTCAGGATCAGGCAATCAATGTAAAATTGAGTGATGGTGCTACTGATTTAAATGAAGTTAAAATCGCTGGTAACGGTAATAAAGTAATGAACTCTTCCCGGACCGGTGCCAGAGAAACCATTACCAGAGCACAAATTGATGCTTTACCAACGATCAACAGATCGTTATCAGATTTTACAAAATTGACTCCTTCTGCTAGTTCTACCAGTGCAATGAGTTTTGGCGGAAGAAGCAGTACTTTTAATAATGTGACTGTAGACGGTGCTTTGTTTAACAACTCATTCGGTCTTTCAAGC
>Ga0233344_1000208_pt1 | contig 10742 bp, 9 predicted proteins | sample GEONDECOMP281_FD_180697 | JGI IMG/M metagenome (GOLD analysis project Ga0233344, IMG submission 180697) | Leaf litter microbial communities from Shasta-Trinity National Forest, California, United States - GEON-DECOMP-281 | ecosystem: Environmental > Terrestrial > Plant litter > Unclassified...
AGTTTATCAAAAAGCACATTATTCCGGTTACCACCAGGGCATTTGATGATTTTGCTGCCACAGGCGCAGATGAAGCTTTTAACCGCCAGATATTAGGTATAAATAATTAGCATAAAAAAAATGAAACACACCACACTACTAATTTTAGGCTGCGTTGGCTTGGCCATCGCTTCATGCGGAAATCCCGGTTCTAAAGAAGAGAAAGCAGAAACCACAGAAACGGCTGCTATAAAAGGCGATACTGCCACAACGGTAAGTGCACAGACTCCCGCAGCAACACTTCCTGGTGAAGCGTTGATCGCCAAGGCAGATTGCTCTGGCTGCCACAATAAAACACAGAAAATAGTTGGACCTGCTTTTGAAGAAATCGCGGCCAAATATCCTTCCAATGATGCTAATATCAGCCATTTGGCAGATGTAGTGATCAAAGGAGGACACGGTGTATGGGGCGAAATTCCAATGACACCGCATCCTAACTTAAGTACAGATGATGCAAAAACAATGGTAACCTGGATCCTATCACTTAAAAAATAATTTCATTACCAGCGTACCCTATCTAACCAAATTAAATAGCATGGAAGAAACCAAAAAAGAAATAAACGCAACCAGCAGACGGGCATTTATTAAAACAACGGCAATTGCCAGTGCAGCATTTATGATCCTTCCCCGCCATGTTTTAGGCGGAAAAGGATTCATTGCACCCAGTGACAGACTAATTATAGCAAGCATAGGTGCAGGAGGAAAAGGGGCTTCGGATATTGCGGCTTTCCATAAAAGTGGTAAAGCGGATATCGGGTTTCTTTGTGATGTAGATACGAAGAGGGCCGCTGGTACTGTAAAGAATTTCCCAAAAGCTAAGTTTTATAAAGACTGGCGTGAAATGCTGGATAAAGAGCATAAAAATTTTGATGCCGTAAGTGTTTCTACTCCAGATCATAGCCATGCGATCATTACCGTAGCAGCAATGCAATTGGGAAAACATGTATATGTTCAAAAACCACTGACGCATGATATTTATGAAGCCAGAAAGCTAACGGAAGCAGCAAAAAAATATAAAGTAGTTACCCAAATGGGTAATCAGGGCGCATCAAATGATGGACCCCGTCAAATGAAAGAATGGTATGATGCCGGATTGATCGGAGATGTGCATACTGTTTACGCATGGACCGACAGACCGGTATGGCCGCAGGGTATTCCATGGTCGGCCAATAAAGCCGAAGTGCCTCAAAACCTGGATTGGGACCTGTGGCTAAATACAGCACCTTACAAAGATTATGTAGAAAAACTGGTTCCTTTTAACTGGAGAGGCTGGTGGGATTACGGAACCGGCGCTTTAGGTGATATGGGTTGCCACCTGATCGAGGCACCATTTAGCGTATTGGGTTTAAAATATGCTACCGATGTACAGGCAAGTGTAGGATCTGTATATGTGGATGAGTTTAAACGGGGGTATTTCCCTGAAAGCTGTCCTCCTTCCAGCCATGTTACTTTAACTTTTCCTAAGACTGCAAAAACACAGGGAGAAGTTACGCTGCACTGGATGGACGGTGGTATTCAGCCCACCCGCCCGGATGAGCTGGAAGCAAATGAGCTTTTCGGTGATGGAGCCAATGGTACCCTTTTTATTGGAACCAAAGGAAAAATGATGAGCAGTACTTATAGTGCCAATCCACGGTTACTGCCTTTGAGCCGTAATAAAGATATTAAAGTTCCTGAGAAATTTGCCCGTGTTCCTCATGGTGCCGACGGACATTATGCACAATGGGTAGAGGCCTGTATTGCCGGTTATGGCAAGAAGGAAGTAAGCTCTCCATTTGAGATTGCCGGACCTCTGACCGAAGCTTTGCTGATGGCTAATTTAGCGATCAGGGGAAATGATGTACAGCGACAAAAGTCAGATGGCGGAGTAAGCTACCCTGGCAGAAATATTAAGCTGCTATGGGATAATGATCATATGAGAGTGACCAATTTTGACGATGTGAACCAATATGTAAAACGGGAGTACCGTAAAGGCTGGTCACTGGGTATATAATTTTAGCTATTGAATCAATTATTATGAAATCTTACTATATTTCTTCACTGTTGATGCTAAGTATCATCAGTACAGGCAGTGTTAAAGCGCAGCACAATAAAGATGGGTTTACTCCATTGTTTGATGGAAAAACAACGCAAGGATGGCATACTTATGGAAAAACTTTCACCGGAAAAGGCTGGACAGTTGAAAATGGGGTGATACATTTTAATCCTGCCGCTAAACATGACGATGGCGGAGATCTGGTTACAGATAAAGAATATACGAACTTCCATTTAAAGGTGGACTGGAAGGTGGCTGCTGGTTCTAACAGCGGAATATTGTTCCATATCCATGAAGATGCCGCTAAATATAATCAGACTTACAGTACGGGCCCTGAAATGCAGGTGATAGACAATGATGGCCATCCCGATGGTAAAATCCCGAAACACCGTGCAGGTGACTTGTATGACCTGGTTAAAAGCAGTTCAGAGCCCGTAAAACCTGTTGGCCAATGGAATACTGCAGAGATCATCAGCAACCGCGGAAAGCTGAAGTTTATCCTTAATGGCGTTCAGATCGTTTCCACCACGGAGTTTGATGATAACTGGAAAGCGCTGATCGCAGGCAGCAAATTTGCAAAATGGGAAGGCTTCGGAACTTTTAAAACTGGAAAAATCTCCTTACAGGATCATAGTGAGGAAGTTTGGTTCCGCAATATTATGATCAAAGAACTTTAACCTACTCAACCAAAATAAACAAAATGATGAACGTAAACATCCGTATCAAGTTATCAATGATGATGTTCCTGGAATTTTTTATCTGGGGCTCATGGTTCGTTACCTTAGGTACTTTCTTATTTAATAACCTTAAAGCTACAGGCTCAGAAACTGCTGCGGTTTTTTCTACCCAATCCTGGGGAGCGATCATTGCCCCATTTATTGTTGGATTGATTGCCGACAGGTTCTTTAATGCCGAAAGAATTCTTGGCGTACTGCATATTATTGGAGCCATCCTAATGTACCAGATGTATAATGCGACTGATGTTCACGTATTTTATCCCTATGTACTGAGTTACATGATCCTGTTTATGCCTACGCTTGCATTGGTTAATTCAGTTGCTTTTAACCAGATGAAAGATCCCGAAAAGGAATTTTCGAGTATCAGATTCTGGGGAACTATTGGATGGATCGTTGCCGGGTTATTAATTAGCTACCTGTTTTTGTGGGATTCTGCAGCAGGGCTGAAAGCTGGCTTGCTAAAGAACACTTTTTTGATGGCAGGAATAGCATCTTTGCTCTTAGGGCTATTTAGCTTTGCGCTGCCAAAAACACCTCCAACAGTAGTAAAAGGTGAAAAAGTTAAATTATCATCTGTACTTGGATTGGATGCTTTAAAGCTATTAAAAGATAAAAATTTCGCTATTTTCTTTGTTTCAGCTATTCTGATTTGTATTCCCCTGGCTTTTTATTATCAAAATGCCAACTTGTTCTTATCTAATATTGGTGTAGCTGAGCCTACAGGAAAGATGGCTATAGGACAAGTTTCTGAAGCGCTGTTCTTACTGATGATCCCTATATTTTTTACCAAATTTGGATTTAAGAAAACGATCCTGGTAGGGATGATTGCCTGGGCGATCAGATACGCGCTGTTTGCTTATGGGAATGCTGGCGAACTGAGCTTTATGCTGATCATTGCTATTGCTTTACATGGTGTATGTTATGATTTCTTTTTTGTATCAGGCCAGATCTATACCAATTCAAGAGCTGGAGAAAAGTATAAGAGTGCTGCACAGGGATTGATTACGCTGGCGACTTATGGCGTAGGTATGCTGATTGGCTTTGAAGTTGCAGGACTGATTACAGACAGTTACAAATTAGCTGATGGCACTGTAGACTGGAAAATGGTTTGGATCATCCCCGCTGGAATTGCATTGGTTGTATTTATTATTTTCTCCGTTTTCTTTACCGACAAGAACAAAGAACTCTCAGATAGTCAATTAAATAACGCTTAATCATGAAATCAGAACAAAGCCGCAGAAAAATGTTAAAAACAATTATCGCTAGTACAGCAGTAATTGGTGTATCAAGGGCAATACCTAACTTTGCTATGGAAAAAATAAAGATTGAACCTGCGAAATTAAAAGGAAATGTGAACCATTCTGCCTGCCGCTGGTGTTACAGCGATATACCGCTGGATGAGTTATGTGCTGCCGCAAAAAAAATGGGTTTGAAAGCAATAGACCTGATAGAACCTGCCGAATGGCCAATATTACAAAAATACGGGCTTGATTCTTCTATGTGCGCCGGTGCGGCGATCAACCTGACAGACGGATGGAATGATCCGGCTTTTCACCCTCAGCTGATCGATAATTATACCAGAATGATCCCTTTGGTTGCCAAAGCAGGGTATAAAAACCTGATCTGTTTTAGCGGGAGCCGCAGGGGAAAAGATGATGAAACCGGGCTGAATAATTGTGTGGAAGGATTAAAACAAGTAATGCCTCTTGCCGAGAAACACAATGTAGTACTGGTAATGGAATTGCTGAATAGCAAGATCAATCATAAGGATTACCAGTGTGACCATACTGCCTGGGGTGCTGAGCTGGCTAAAAGGCTAGGTTCAGAAAATTTTAAATTACTGTATGATATTTATCATATGCAGATAGATGAAGGTGACGTAATCCGTACGATTCAAACTTATCACCCTTATATTGCACATTACCACACCGGGGGTGTTCCTGGCAGAAATGAAATTGACGAAACACAGGAGCTCTATTATCCAGCAATTGTTAAAGCGATCCTGGCTACAGGATTTAAAGGATATATTGCCCAGGAGTTTGTTCCTAAACAGAAAGACAAACTCGAGTCTTTAAGAAAGGCGATTAATATTTGTGACCAATAAACTATAAGAAAATGAATTCAAGAAGAAATTTCATCAAACTGGCAGGTCTTGCAGCAGCAGGCGCAGCAATTGCTCCGTCTTTTGCTTTCGCAGCGCCAGCTAAAACTGTTGGTATACAATTGTATTCCTTAAGAGTGCAATTACCAAAAGACGTAAATGGCACGATAAAAAAGGTTGCTGAAGCAGGTTATAAAGAAGTAGAAACTTTCGGTTATTCCGTAAAAGATGGGTATTGGGGTTTAGATCCTAAATCGTTTAAAAACCTATTGCTAGAAAATGGTCTTACCGCGCCAAGCGGCCATTATGGAATGGATAAGTTTTTGGGAGGTGGAAGTTCTGATGAACTTAAAACCTATGTTGAAGCTGCAAATATTATTGGAAGCAGTTATATCGTTGTTCCTTACCTGGGTGATAGCCTTAGGAAAAATGAAGACGACTGGAAAAAGCTGGCAGGAAAATTAAATGAGGCTTCAGTGATCTGTAAAGCGAGCGGACTGAAACTGGGTTATCATAACCATAATTTTGAGTTTGAAAAGGTGGGTGATACTACAGGCTATGAGATCTTATTAAAAGGAACAGATCCAAAAGCGGTACAATTTGAAATGGACTTGTACTGGGTAGTAAGATCTGGTAATGATCCGGCTAAATTATTTGCTGAACACCCGGGACGTTTCCCTATGTGGCATGTAAAAGACATGGATAAGGCCGATCATACCATCAATACTGAGGTAGGAAGTGGAACGATAGATTTTAAAGCCATTTACAAACATGCAAAACTTGCAGGCCTGAAACATTTAATCATGGAACAGGAAAATTTCTCTATTGATCCTTATGTAAGTATTAAGCAAAGCGCAGATTATATCAAAAAAGAAATTTTGTAAAACAACTCAACCGGCAGATTATACGCTTTAACCTGCCGGTTAATTTAATCCCCACCAACTCTGCCGTTCTGGTAGTATTTTTAGTTTTTCGGGCCATTCGGTTGAAAAATAGCAAAGTTTTCCCCATATTTGGTTGATATATTAAACAAGAAACTAGTATAAGCCGAAGCTTAAAAAAGCAGCGACCAGCTTGTAATGGCTTCATACTCATTAAAACAATAAATAAAACATGAAAATCGCAGTTGTAGGTGCTACTGGTTTAGTAGGCACTGTAATGTTAAAAGTACTGGAAGAACGTAATTTCCCGCTAACCGAGTTAATTCCGGTAGCCTCTGAAAAAAGTGTAGGTAAAGAGATCACTTTTAAGGGTAAGAAGTTCAAGGTGGTTAACATGGAAACTGCAATTGCCATGAAACCGGATATTGCTTTATTTTCTGCTGGTGGTGGTACTTCACTGAAGTACGCTCCTCTTTTTGCTGAAGCTGGCACAACAGTGATAGACAATTCATCCGCATGGCGTATGGATCCATCTAAGAAGCTGATCGTACCAGAAGTTAACGCCTATGAATTATCAATTGATGATAAGATCATTGCAAACCCTAATTGTTCTACGATACAAATGGTAGTGGCTTTAAAGCCATTACATGATAAATACAGGATTAAACGCGTGGTGGTTTCTACTTATCAGTCTGTTACCGGAACTGGCGTTAAAGCTGTTGAGCAAATGATGAATGAGCGTAAGGGGATAACAGATGGCCCTATGGCTTATCCATACCAGATCGACCTAAATGTAATCCCTCAGATTGACGTTTTCGAAAGTAACGGCTATACGAAGGAAGAGATGAAAATGATCAAGGAAACGCGTAAGATCATGGGCGATGAAAGTATCCGTGTTACGGCTACAACAGTACGTATCCCGGTAGTTGGCGGACATTCGGAATCGGTTAATATCGAATTTGAAAATGATTTTGATGTTGCTGATGTGAAGTTGCTGATGGAAAAAACCCCGGGAATTTTATTGGTAGATGATATTGACAATCTTAAATATCCGATGCCTATTGATGCACATGAAAAAGATGAAGTACTGGTTGGCCGTATCAGAAGAGATGAGTCGATGCCAAATACTTTAAACATGTGGATCGTAGCAGATAACCTGCGTAAAGGTGCTGCAACGAATGCGGTACAGATTGCAGAGTTTCTATTGAAAAAAGAACTGGTTTAAAAATACAAAAATACTGATGTGGTGTTATCATAGGATTAGCTATGATAACACCACATTTTTTTTATCCTGGCCTTAAATCCCCATTGATGTTAAAAAAATCTATTTTATTCCTGCTAACCTGTTCTTACAGTTTTTCTTTTGCCCAGGGCCCGGTACAAAAGCTGAACAGGTTTTTCGATGTGCTGCTGGGAGATAGTCAGACCAAATATGCGGTAACTTCAATTTGTGTTTTAGATGCAAATACAGGGAAGCTTGTTTTTGGGAAAAACGAAAATACGGGTCTTGCTACGGCTTCCACCCTGAAAACAATTACTGCTATTACCGCTTTTTCCATGCTGGGAAAAGATTTTCATTACCAAACTACTATGGGTTACAGTGGAAGTATAGGTAGTGACGGCACACTTAAAGGTGATATCCTGATTGGAGGAGGAGGAGATCCTACTTTAGGATCATGGCGTTATGACCACAGTAAGGAAGGATCGATCCTGAATCAGTGGGTTGCTGCCATTAAAGCGGCAGGCATAAAAAAGATTGAGGGTAAAGTAATTGGAGATGATCATTTGTGGGGAGCACAAAGTACACCAGATGGCTGGACATGGCAGGATATGGGTAATTATTTTGGTGCAGGCCCATCAGCTTTAAGCTGGAGAGAGAATGAGTTTAGTATTAAACTTCGTGCAGGAAATACAGTTGCAGTAATTAAAACAGTGCCCGCTATGCCATATCTGACGATAGTGAACGAGCTGAAAGCTGGTGTTGCAGGCAGCGGCGACAATGCTTATGCTTATCTGGCCCCACTGGGGAATATTGCCTACCTGAGAGGAAGCTGGGCAACAGACATTCAAAAACCAGGCATTGCAGTAGCTTTACCTGACCCTGCATTTGAAGCAGCCTTTAGGTTGCAGGATACACTGGAGAAAGCGGGGATCGCAATCAGTAATGCTGCAACCACCACCAGACAGTTGTCGGCATCACAGTTACCCGTTCCAGAGATTAGACAGAACTTAAACACAGTAACGTCCCCTTCTTTAGCGGAGATCATTTACTGGATGGATAAAAAAAGTATTAATCTTTATGCGGAGCACCTGCTAAAAACCATCGCGTGGAAATCTGGCGGAGCAGCAACAACAAGTAATGGCGCCACTGCAGAAATAAAATATTGGGCAGCAAGGGGCATTGATAAAAATGCACTGAACATTATTGATGGCAGCGGACTTTCACCTGCAACAAGGGTAACTACTTATGCCATGGCCAGCATTTTATTCCAGGCACAGAAGGAGACATGGTTTGGCGATTTCTATAATTCGCTGCCGGAACACAATGGAATGAAATTAAAAAGCGGCACGATTAATAATGTATCAGCTTTTGCTGGTTATTATACTGCCGAAAATGGAAGTAAATATGTAATTGTGATCAATATTAACAACTATTCAGGCGAAACTATCAATCCAAAGCTATTTCGCGTACTTGATGCACTTAAATAATGTGAAAAACTCTACAAGAATTTGTATTTATTTACAAATTACTAAATTGCAACATTATACCTGCCGTAATAGCAAAATCCTTCTTTATTTTATGAATAAATTCGTACCTTTTATATGCTGTTTTCTTTTTTATACGAACACATATAGTCAACAAATGGGATCCGGAAACTCCAATTCTTCTGTAGCAGATAGCAGTGCCAATTTTAGCAGCAGGCCACCAGAATTTGCTATTATTCCTGAACCTGTATCCATGCTTAAAACTACGGGCTCTTATACATTACCAGAAAGCGTTACTATTTCTGCTTCGGCAGATATGAAACTGGTAGTTGATTATTTACAGGAAAGAATATCTACTTCAACAGGAAAGTTCGTTTCTGCCTATGGTAATACCGCGGCAGCAGGGATGATTAAACTAGTATTGAATCCTAAGGCAAACCCAATACTGGGAAATGAGGGTTATCAGCTTTCGGTATCTCCCAGCCTGATTGTAATCAAAGCAAATAAAATGGCTGGTCTTTTTTATGGTATGCAGACTTTATTACAGCTGTTCCCAAAAGAAATAGAGGCCAAAGAAATGGTTAAAGATATAGACTGGAAGATCCCCTGCATAGAGATTACAGATTACCCGCGTGTAGCATGGAGAGGACTAATGTTCGATGTTGCACGTCACTTTTTTACCAAACAGGAGGTAAAACAATATATTGATGCCATGGTGCACTATAAATATAACTTGCTCCACTTGCATCTTACCGATGATGAAGGCTGGAGAATAGAAATAAAAGGCTTGCCAAAGTTAACTGAGGTTGGTGCCTGGAATGTTAAAAAAACCGGCGAGTTTGGCTATTTCAGTACACCAGGTCCTGATGAGCCCCGTACCTATGGCGGTTTTTATACACAAGACGATCTTAGGGAACTGGTTAAATATGCAAAAGACAGATTTGTAGATATCCTTCCGGAGATAGATGTTCCGGGGCATAGCTTAGCGGCAGTATCATCTTACCCTGAACTTTCCTGCACACCCGGAGCAGAAAATTATAGGGTACGTTCTGGAGAGAAGATCATGGACTGGTCGCACGGCGCTCCGCCAATTGCCATGGTCGATAATACACTTTGTCCTGCTAATGAAAAAGTTTATAGTTTTCTGGACACGGTAATTACCCAGGTGGCGGCATTATTCCCTTTTGAATATATTCATATGGGCGGAGATGAAGCACCAGAAAATTTCTGGCAGAAAAGTGATGCGGTGAAAGCACTGATGCAGCGTGAGAAGCTGACAGATATGCACCAGGTACAGGGATATTTTGAGAAAAGAATACAGAAGATCGTAGAATCAAAAGGTAAGAAATTTATGGGCTGGGATGAGGTTTTGAACGGAGATCTGCCTACCAGCGCTGCGATCATGGCCTGGAGAAGCAGTAATTTTGGAATAGATGCATCCCGCGAAAAACATGAAGTAGTAATGAGTCCTCAAAATTATGCTTATCTGGATTTGATGCAGGGCGATCCAATCACCGAGCCTAAAGTATATTCGTCCTTATTATTAAATAAAGCCTATGAGTTTGATCCTATTCCTCCGGGAGCAGATCCTAAATTTATTAAAGGCGGACAGGCTAATTTGTGGACGGAGCAGGTTTATACGATACGCCAGGCAGAGTATATGACCTGGCCACGAGGTTTTGCTATAGCTGAAGACCTTTGGTCGCCCAAAGAAAAGAAAAGCTGGACTAACTTTATAGGTAAGATGGAACTGCATTTTAAACGCCTCGACCAGGCCGAAACCAAGTATGCACCCAGTGTTTATGATCCGTTGTTTAAAGCCAGCAGGTCTGCTGACAAGCAGCTGATGGTAGAACTGATCACACAGATTGACGATTTGGATATCTATTATAGTTTTGATAATTCATTCCCTGACCGGTTTTACCCTAAATACACAGAAAAACTGGTAGTACCGAAAGATGCTAGTCAGCTGAGGGTAATTACTTATAGGGGTAAAAATCCGATAGGAAGAATGATCACTATATCTGTTGATGAGCTGAATAAAAGGGCAGGAAAAAGATAAGCAATTGAGATACTTTGTACATATCAGCTATAATGGCCTGTCTTATAATGGCTGGCAAAGACAACCCAATGTACTGAATGTACAGGGAGTGATAGAAAGGGGTCTAAGTTCAATATTTAAGACCCCGGTGGCAATTAATGGCTGTGGCAGAACAGATGCACAGGTACATGCCAGTCAGTTT
>Ga0233344_1000209_pt1 | contig 10738 bp, 5 predicted proteins | sample GEONDECOMP281_FD_180697 | JGI IMG/M metagenome (GOLD analysis project Ga0233344, IMG submission 180697) | Leaf litter microbial communities from Shasta-Trinity National Forest, California, United States - GEON-DECOMP-281 | ecosystem: Environmental > Terrestrial > Plant litter > Unclassified...
GAGATTGTTGGCGCTACCTCTATTTTTATCGCTGCAGAATATTTAAGTAGCGTTACCGGAGGAAAAGGATTGATGCTAGGTGGCTTTACCGGCGTTCCCCCTACAGAGATCGTTATCCTTGGTGCCGGAACGGTAGGAGAATATGCCGCAAGAACCGCCCTGTCGCTGGGTGCAGAAGTTAAAGTTTTCGACAGTTCTATTTATCGCCTGCGCCGCCTTCAGAATAACCTGGGCAGCCGGGTGTTTACCTCTGTTATGCAGCCTATCGTACTGGCCAAGGCTGTTACTACTTGCGATGTAGTTATTGGAGCCATTCGGTCTACCAACGGCAGAAGCCCCTGTATTATTATGGAAGAAACTGTAGCCAGGATGAAACCAGATTCTGTAGTGATCGATGTAAGTATTGATCAGGGCGGATGTTTCGAAACTTCTGAAGTCACCAATCATAAAGATCCGGTATTCAGAAAACATGATGTTATCCATTATTGCGTCCCTAATATAGCTTCAAGAGTTCCCAGGACAGCCTCTTATGCTTTAACCAATATATTTACGCCTATTCTGGTAGATATAGGTGACATGGGCGGATTAATGAACGTAGTATGGAATAAACCTGGTATCAGAGAGGCACTTTATATTTACCAGGGGCACCTGACCAGTAAGAATCTTGCCAATATGTTTAATCTGCCTTATAAGGATATAGAGCTTTTAGTTGCAGCTAATCAATAAGCTGCAACTGTACCTTTTGCTTCTTCCATATAAACTGCAGATAAACCAATGCCATTAAAGTAATTCCTGTACAGATAAAAAAAGTAACAGGAATAGCTGATATATCGTCTATAAAGAGCCAGCCAGCCAGCAAAGCACCCAGTCCAATTCCGGCTTCGAGCGCGATATACATCGTGGCCATTGCTTTTCCACGGTGTTCAGGATCGCTGAGGTCTATCGTCCAGGCGTAAGCTGCAGGAGAAAGCATACCTGTTGCTACGCCATATAAGGCTGAAGCGGCCATTAAGGAGAATGATGAACTGGCAAGCCCTATCCACAGTAAAGAGGCCGATAAAAGGACGAGGGATATTTTAAGGATCACTACTCTTCCGTAACGATCAGATGCCTTTCCAGCCACAAACCTGATCAGCAGAGAAGTGAGCGTAAATACCATAAAGAACAAGCCTTTATTATTTGTCCCCAGATATTTGCTCCAATCGCCTATCACGGTTAATATTGCGCCATAGCTGACATAACTCAGCAAGGTGATCAGCGCAGCAGGGATTACCCTCCATTCAATGACATCTTTTCTTTTGATCTTTAACAATGAAAAACTAAACCGCTGTTTTTCCTGCAGGGACTCTTTCATATTGGCTAGAATAACGATAGATAATAGCGCAAATAAAGAAGAACAGTAAAATAAAATATCTATAGAGAAATGATCGGTAATGGTACTGCCAATAGCAGGCCCGATAGCCAGGCCCGTACTAAAACAAAGACCATGCAGCCCCATCGCTTCTCCTAAACGGTGTTTAGGAACTAGATCTGCCACATAAGCAGCAGTAGCCGTTGGTTTAAAACCAGTAGAGAAACCATGGATTAGCCGTAGAAATAAAAACCCTGCTATAGTGGTGAGTACCGGATAAAGCAGTCCGCAGATGAAACAAACGATCGATCCTACAGCCATTACAGGAACCCTGCCAACCGTATCGGTTAGCTTTCCGCTAAAAGGCCTGGAAAAGCCCGCAGTAAGTGTAAACAACGCAATGATCAATCCTTTATAGGAAGCTCCGCCCATAGCCGTTAAATAAGCAGGCAATTCTGGGATCAGCATGTTAAAACTGGAAGAAAAGAGGAAGGAACTTAAACAGACCAGACCAAATTGAAGAGTATATATCGATTCACCGGATTTTTGCATATCCGAACAAAAATAACATTAAACCTGAATCTCCGGCTTAGAATCTTTCATGAATATAGGTCAGGATTTTTACCATTTCTCTTTTAGTAGCTATCGATGGGCTCACAAAATTATTGTTCATAAAAGAAAAGGCTAATGTTCTCCCTTTTTTTGTGACCACATAACCGCTTTGATTATAGATGTTGGATAAACTACCTGTTTTTCCGAAAACAAAAGGGTGATCTGTTTTAGGATAGACATTTTTTAGCGTACCCGATCTGCCGCCAGCGGGGAGCATATTGAATAATTTTTCCCGGTTATTTACTTCTTTATCAATAAGCCGGAGAATAAAAACCATATCCCTGGGACTAAAAAGATCCATTTTAGACAGACCGGAACCATCAATCCACCGGGGTTGATCAGGTAAGGCAGATAAATATTTTTCCATCACATAATGAATGGCATCAGTTCCATTTAGTGCGGCCTGAAATTGGTTAGCATATACAAGGAGCAATTGCTCGGCAATAAAATTATCGCTTGGCAGCAGCATTTCCCGGAACACCTCATCCGACTTCAAATTATAGATTGTTTTTGCACTTTCCGGCATTTTCATCTCGATCAGCTGTACTGCGAGATGAAGGGTGTCATTGAGCAGGCTCAAAGTAGTTTCAGCACTGGTTTTATAAGGGATAAACTGATCATAATTTGCAGGAATAGCTGCTAAAGGATAATTAAATTCATTTTGATCGAATTTACGGATCACATTAAATGTTTTTCCTGATGCCAGGCTGTCTGCTTTAAAGGCACCCGTAAACCTAGCCGGCTGCATATTCAATTTTCCATTTTCACTTTTTACCTCAACCAGATTATCCATTATGGGTAATTCCGAAATCTCCGCCTGGTAATAATCATTGTAATCATCCCATGCCCATCCTTTTCCATAAAAATCACCAGTATATCTTCCTGGCGAAAAAAATAATTGCTTATGACTGGATTTAAGAAAGTTAAATGCTTTGCTTCCTTTAAGCCGGCGCTGAAGAAAAGAAGGGTCTCCCGTTCCCCAGAAGATCAGGGAATCTCCTTTTTCCACGTACCGCAGAGAAGGAATAGAATCTGGAATCATTTTCAATCCTGCATAAAAAGTGAATAATTTGGTATTAGAAGCGGGAATAAAGAATTTGTCGGCATTCTTTTCGTAGATCATTCCTCCGTTATCAAGATCAGACAAGGCAAATCCAACCAGATGATCATTTAAAACGGACGATTTATTGAGCATATTACTCACTTTTCCCGCTATTTGATGGTTTATGGAACAGCTTTCAAAGCCGAGTAACAGCAAAAAGAATAAACCGTAAAAAAACCTGTGATTATACCTTTTATTTTGTTCCATTTTCAAATCTGCGGTTGACTTACCGTAATGTATCAATTATTTTATCTAATCAGCAGTAGATTTTTTAGAATACGTTTAAACAATGAATATATTTAACCCCTAATTCCAAATACTAACTACAGTTAAATCAATGAACGTGAAAACAAAATTACTGGCAGCAGCTGGTTTATGTATTTTCTGCGCATTTGGCAGTAATGCTGTATACGCCCAGAAAAAATCTAAAAAGAACTCCGTTAGCACAACGGCGCCTGTACCTCCGCCAGCACCACCGGCAAAAAAAGAGGAGATCAAACCTTTTAAAGACATTATTACAGCAAAGGCCAGAACAAAAATTGGTTTATTTAAAACCTATAAAGTAGATGATAAGTGGTTTTTTGAAATTCCTGACACACTGCTTAACCGCGAAATGCTGGTAGTATCCCGCCTCAATAAAGTTCCCTCAGGCATCTCTGTGGGCAATCAGCAATACGGAGGAGAAGAGCTAAATGAGCAGGTATGGAAATGGGAACGCCGTGGAAAGCAAGTTTTTGTACGTGTCCCCAGCTATTCTGTCAGGGCAGACAGTACTTCAGATATGTACCAATCCGTTAAAAATTCGAATCTTTCTACAATTATTGCCAGTTTCGATATTAAAGCCTATAACAAGGATACGACTGGTGTGATTATCGATGTAACCGACTTCTATAACGGAGATCTGATGGCTATTAGTGCTACAGATGAATTGAGAAAAGCTTATAAAACTACCGCTTTAGACCCATCACGTTCTTATATCGATACCATTAAAACCTTTCCTATTAATATTGAAGTGGTTACAAGCAAAACTTACAGAACTTCAGAATCACCTATCGACAATAGCATTGGTGCTATCACTTATGAGTTTAACACTTCCATGCTACTGTTACCAAAAAAACCTGTTAAACCAAGATTAACAGATGCAAGGGTAGGCTATTTTGGCCAGACCCAGATCGACTACGGTACCAATGCACAGAAAGCAGAACATACGGCTTATATCCATCGCTGGAACCTGGTTCCTAAAGATACGGCGGCTTATATGCGCGGTGAATTAGTAGAACCAGTTCAGCCAATCATCATTTATATCGATCCGGCTACTCCAAAAAAATGGATTCCTTACCTGATTGCAGGAATAAATGACTGGCAGGTCGCTTTCCAGGAAGCCGGTTTTAAAAATGCCATCATCGGCAAAGAAGCGCCAACGGCAAAGGAAGATCCTGATTTTAGTGTAGACGATTCCCGCTATTCAGTAGTTCGCTATTTTGCATCAGATATATCCAATGCCTATGGCCCTCATATTTCTGATCCCCGCACCGGGCAGATCCTTGAAACCCATATTGGATGGTATCATAATGTAATGAACCTATTGAGAAACTGGTATTTTGTACAAACAGCGGCAATTAATCCTGCGGCAAGAAAAGCCAAATTTGATGATCAGCAAATGGGAGAATTGATTCGTTTTGTATCTTCTCATGAGATTGGCCACACCCTGGGGCTTCCACATAATTTTGGTTCAAGTTATGCCTATCCGGTAGATTCCCTTCGTTCTAAAACTTTCACAGATCTGCATGGAACTGCACCTTCTATTATGGATTATGCACGTTTCAATTATATTGCACAACCTGGAGATGGCGTAACGAAGCTACATCCTTCCATTGGTGAGTATGATAAATGGTCGGTCAAATGGGGATATACCTGGTTCCCTGGTAATCTAACGCCAAAACAGGAAAGGGAGAAGCTAGATGTATGGACTGTTGCAAAAGCAGGAAACCCATTGTATTTTTACGGCCGTCAGGGGACCAGTCTCGATCCTAGATTACAGAGTGAAGATTTGGGAGACAATGCCATGAAAGCTGGTACTTATGGTATTGCCAATCTTAAACGAATATTGCCTAATGTAGAGCAATGGACGTATGAAAAAGGAAAAGATTACGGTGACCTGAAAGAGATCTATAATGAGGTAATTGCCCAGTTTAACCGCTATATGGGTCATGTAACAGCTAATGTTGGAGGAATGAGCGAAAACTTCAAGACTTATGATCAAAGCGGAGCTGTTTATCTTTATTTACCAAAGGCTAAACAAGAGGAAGCGGTTACCTTTTTAAATAAACAGCTATTTACTACTCCATTGTGGTTGATTAACAGTGCAGAAATTAATAAATTTGACAATGGCACCTTGCTGACCGGAATTAAAAATGTGCAGACCCGTACATTGGGCAGTATATTATCTCCCGCACGTATTGCAAGATTATTAGATAACGAAACAAAAAACGGAATAACAGGTGCTTATACGCTGCCAGATCTCTTCAAAGACCTCCATGCAGGAATTTATCCGGCCGGAAGACCAGACGCCTTTAAGCGTAACCTACAGCGTTCCTATGTAGAGAAACTTGCCTTATTAATGACTAAAGATATGGAGTTCCCTCCTTCGGTACCTATGGATGCATTTGCAAATTCGGGAATAACCCCGGTAAACGTAAGTTTATCTGATATCAGGCCATTGGTAAGAGTGGAGCTTAAATCATTATTGGTTCTTGCTAAATCCAGAGCTGTTGCCGGAGATAACATTACGAAAGCTCATTATGATGATCTGGCGATTAGAATTAATGACATTCTGTATCCTAAAAAGTAAAGAACAACCGGAGAAGAAGACAAGTGACATAGTTCGGTATCTGCTCGTCCTTTGGACAAAGCAGGGAGGTAGTTTGTAGGTAGACCGCTCATAACTGAGGTAGCCCGGGAGTAGTTTGAAAGTTAGTCAGTTACGACCACACAATGAACACAGTATGACTACAAGAAAAGGCAATGGCGAACAGTGCCCGAACAAACCTCGACCAGTAAGCTATTTATCTAAATATGTCTTCTTCTTTAATTTATTAAAATTTTTCTTTCAAAGAATTCAATTAACTTATGAATGGAAAGGAAAGCCTGATATATTTGCAGATAAAAAGCGTTGTCTGTATATGAGAGCTATACCTATCCTGTTTATTGTTATAAGTTCCGGGCTATTTTTTACAGCTTGCAATTCTAATTCTACTTCCGCAAAAAAAATAGACCAATCTAAAGATCCAATAGATCTAAGTAAAATAAAAGGCATCAGGTATACTGAAGTAAAACGACGTTTCAGCAATGGTTTATCTTTTGACACTATGGGTTTCCAGCAGGAACCCAGCTGGATCATCAGGTTTAAAAAGGCAGATACAGTAGAAGCTTACGATCCCAAAAAGAAGATCATGCAGGGTTTCTACCTGCTTTATGACCATGGTCAGGTATACAATTTTGCAAAAGAATATTTTCGGTTTAAGATCATCACAAAGGATAGTTTAGTTTTTCAGCGGCTGCAGGTTACTAAAAAAGTAATAGCCGATGACATTCGTTCCGACGTAAACATGACTTTTTATGCAGATGATTATATAAAAAAGGTATTACATACTACCGCTGAAAAGCTTCAGCGCCCTACAAAAGCTGATACTACATTTATTGCCAGCCTGGTGGCCAAAGCAAACCGTAACCCCGATAACAGTGATAGTGTATTTGCAGGCCGGCAGATCGTATCGCTGAGTCCATTAGATAACCGTATCTCCGTGGAACTGCTAAATGATGTAGATGTAATGAACGGCAGAACACAGGCTTATGCCTATCTTTATCCGCGGTACCGGTTAGTTATTCCTGATGCTTATAAAGACTTTGGCTATGAGTTTAATATCCTGGTGGATGAAAAAGGTAAGCTGAGACTCGGTAATTTTTTCACAAATCTCCCGGAATTTAAAGAACAACGTAAAAAAGTTCTTGCCGGAATTACGAGCGTCTATTTGCAAAATCTATTAAAAATTAAACCAGGAAGCACATTAGGGATGCCTCACGCCAGTGAAATTACCGTAACAGTAGCAGGCAGAAAGAGTGTAAAATAAATCCTTTTAAATTATATTCATCAAAAAATGAAGCAATTGCATATTTTAAAAAAATAATTACTACCTTGCACACTTAATTATTAATACTTAATACAATGCAAGAAGGAACAGTAAAATTTTTTAATGTAACTAAAGGTTTCGGATTTATCGTACCAGCTAACGGCGATAGCGAAATTTTTGTACATTCAACAGGCCTTATCGATGAAATCCGTGAAAACGACAAAGTAGAATACGATGTTGAAAGCGGTAAAAAAGGTTTGAATGCGATCAATGTTAAAGTAATCTAGATTATTATAACCATAATTCGTACAAGCTTCCTGATGAGATATCAGGAAGCTTTTTTTATGCCCCAAATTTTAAATATCAAATAAAAATACAGTTTTTCTATTCGCTCTCTCTCTAAAGCTTTATTATCTTTAACTTTATTCTTTGTTAAATGGATAGTAATTACGAGCTTTTAATAGTAAAGATTAATGAATTTACACGGAAGTTTTATTTAAATAAACTACTCCGCGGCTTAATCTATACCCTAAGCCTGTTGTTTACATTTTATCTTTTATTATTTGTTTTGGTATATGAGCTACGACCTATACCACTGATAAAAACCATTCTCTTCTTCTCTTACCTCCTTATTCTTTGCTCCTCCGTTGTTATAGGGATCATAAAACCTGCCCTTTCTTATTTCAGGCTCAGCAAAACTTTAAGCCCGGAAGAATCTGCAATATTAATAGGCAACCACTTCTTGGATATCAATGACAAATTATTGAATACCCTGCAGCTCAAACATCTTGCAGACCTATCACCAGAACATAACCAGCTCATCCTTGCAGGGATAGATCAAAAAATTAATGAGTTAAAGCCTATTCCATTTAGTAAAGCCATCAACCTGAATGAGAATAAAAAACAAGTTAAATTTTTTTTAATCCCATTGATAATTATCCTGATATTAGGCATCATAGCCCCCGTAATTCTAAAAGAAGGCAGCAAAAGTTTTATCCGGTATGACCAGGTGGTTTTACCTCCGGCACCATTTAATTTCATCATTCAGCATCCGCAATTAACGGTAAGCCAGGGAGACGATCTGTCTTTAAAACTTAAACTCGCGGGAGACCAGCTGCCCCAGGAAGTCTATATCATCGATGGTCAGCAAACCTATAAGCTGGAAAAAGAAAGTAATAGCCAGTTTCATTTTCTATTTAAAAACTTACAAAAAAGTAAACTGATCCATTTTAGTGCTGGCGGATATGATTCCAAAGTATACTCCCTAACGGTAAAACCTCGCCCAGCTGTTTTAGCGATTCAGGCCACCCTTGCTTATCCCGCTTATTTAAAAAAGAAGAATGAAGTCATCGTTAATGCCGGAGATCTAGTTCTTCCTGAGGGCACAGTAGTGATATTCCATATCACTACTGAAAATACCGAAGACCTTGTTTTTACTCTTGGCAATAAAGCTGTTAACCTTCATACTTCCAATAATTCTGCAATTTTTAAAGCCCAATTAAAAAAGAGTCAGCGTTATGAAATTGTCCCCCGAAATACATTTTCGGCCCTTAAGGATTCTGTTATCCATAAAATTGAAGTGATCGCAGACCTCCCTCCTTTAATCAGCGTAACAGAAACAGCAGATTCTATCAGCAATAAAGTACGCTATTTTACCGGAAAGATAAGCGATGATCATGGTTTTAGTGCACTTAAATTTGTTTACCAGATTAAAGAAGCGGATATAATAAAGAAGCAGGTAATGACTATTATCCCTATTAAAACTGCACAGCAGGAAAATGCTTTTTTTTACTATTGGAACCTTAAAAATCTGGATCTAAAAACAGGTCAGTCGATTACTTATTATCTTGAAGTAGCAGATAATGATGCTATAAGCGGCCCTAAAAAAACCCGCTCTATTATAAAAAGCTACTCTCCGCTGTCTGAGCAGCAGGTAGTAAAACAATTGAATACAGAAAGCAGCACTTTAAAACAGAAAATGAACGATGCCATAAAGCTGGCTGGACAAGTAGAAAAAGATAGCAAAAAATTGGGCGAAAGCCTGCTCGATAAAAAAAATATCACGCAGCAGGATAAAAAACAGATCAGCCAGCTGCTTGATCAACAGAAAAAACTGGAAGAAGCTGTGAAAGAAATTCAGCAGGCAAAAAAGAAAAACACGGACGAACTTAATGAAAATGACGAACTGAAAGCTGAATTAGCCGATAAACAAAAGAAAATAGACGATTTATTTAACCATGTTCTGGATGATCAGACTAAGGCCTTGTTGGAAAAATTACAGCATTTGATGGATGAAAATAATAAAGACCAGGTGCAGAGTGAACTTTCCAAAATGAATATGGATAATAAATCATTGAAAAATGAACTGGACAGAATCCTTGAACTGTATAAACAACTTGAATTTGAACAAAATCTTCAAAACAAGATCAGTCGTTTAACAGCCCTTTCAGATGCGCAAAAAGAATTGAGTAAAAAAACCAGGGAAAAAAAAGGCAATCCAAAAGATCTAATCAAAGAACAGGAAAAATATAATCAGGATTTTGATGCGCTAAAAAAGGAAATGAAGGAGTTAAGTGACAAAAATCAGGCGCTTGATCGCCCGAATTCTTTTGAATTCCCCGAAAAAGATCTGCAGCAGATTCAACAGCAGCAACAGCAGAGTATCCAGAATTTAAAAGAAAATCAGTTGCAAAAAGCCTCTCAACAACAACAGCAGGCTGCGGGGAAAATGCAGGAAATGGCCAGTAAAATGGAACAAGACAACAAGCAGTCCAGTGAAATGGAAAGTAACCTCAACCAGGAAGATCTGCACCAGCTGCTGCAGAATTTGCTAAAAACATCCTTTGATCAGGAAAGGGTAATGCTGGATTTAAAAAAGATTATGGTTAACGATCCGTCATATATTACCAAAGTGCAGCAGCAAAGAGAGATTAAGGACAACATGAAAACTATTGCCGATAGCCTGTCTTCTCTGAGTAAAAGAGTGCCACAAATAGAAAGCACTGTACATGATGAGCTGCAGCAAATTAATTTTAACGTGGATAATAGCCTCGATAATTTGTCTGAAAGAAGAACCGCTGAAGCCAATAGAAACCAGCAGTATACCATGACTTCCATCAACAACCTTGCTTTAATGCTCAATGAAGCGCTGGAACAGCTTGAAAAAAACAAAAAGAATGCTAAGCAGGGAGGAAAAGGCAAACAATCCATGCAGCAACTTCGGCAAATGCAGGATCAGCTGAATAAAAATATGCAGCAGGCAAAACAGCAAATGCAAAAAGATGGTAATAGAGGCACTGTAGCTAAAGGCAAAATGAGTGAAGAATTTGCGAAAATGGCACAGCAACAGCAAATGATCAGGGAAGCTTTACAAAAAATAAATATAGAGGATAATAAAGATGGAAAAGGCAGTATGGGTAATTTAAACCAACTGGTTAAGGACATGAAAACCACCGAAAATGAGCTGGTCAATAAAAAGCTGGAAGAAGAAACGATTAAACGCCAGCAAGAAGTACTGACTAAATTACTGACTGCCGACCAGGC
>Ga0233344_1000210_pt1 | contig 10706 bp, 10 predicted proteins | sample GEONDECOMP281_FD_180697 | JGI IMG/M metagenome (GOLD analysis project Ga0233344, IMG submission 180697) | Leaf litter microbial communities from Shasta-Trinity National Forest, California, United States - GEON-DECOMP-281 | ecosystem: Environmental > Terrestrial > Plant litter > Unclassified...
TACTGCTCAGGGCGTAAAACGGTAGAATGATCACAATGATTGAAACAAATAGCAGCAGAATAGCCGCCAGGCTTCTGTTTATCTTCTTAACCTCTACCAAATGAATAAAGGCGGGTCTCATTATCGTATATAAAACAAGCGTACTCAATATGGAGCTAAAAATCCCCTGCAATGAATAAGCAATTAAACAACCCAATGCGATAATGATGACGAGATTGATGTTGTTTCGTTGCTTATAAGTAAACATTGACATTTGAGAGGATTTACGTATCTAAATTAATAGCTTTCATTTTATTATACAACGTTTTCCTGTCAATATTTAAAATTTTTGCCGCTTTTGTTTTATTAAAATTCACTTCTCTGAGAACTTTTAAAATAGCTTCATACTCTGCTTCAGAAGCTGCATTCTTTAAATCCCTGGATTTCTCATGGGTCCGGTGAATGGTGTTTTCTATAGCGGTAACTTTTGCATCTGTAGATATTTCTAAAGGTAGCGCTTTTAGCTGGATCTCATCAGATTCTGTAAGCAAAGTTGCCCTTCTTACCACGTTTTTTAATTCCCTTACATTTCCAGGCCAGTTATATGTAAGGAAACATTCTTCCACATCTTTTGAAAAACCCTTTACATCTCTGCCCAGCTCTTCATTTGCGAAATCCAGGAAGGTTTTCGCGAAGATCATAATATCCTTTCCCCTCATACTCAGCGGCGGAAGGTTAATTGAAAATTCATTAAATCGGTGGTAAAGATCTTCCCTGAATCTACCTTTTTGTATTGCTGTAGAAAGATTTTCATTGGTAGCTACGATGATCCTTACATCAAGGTCGATCTCTTTTGTACTGCCTATTCTTTTGATTTTTCTTTCCTGAACGGTTCTCAGCAATGCAGCCTGGATATCATAGGATAGGTTACCTACTTCATCCAGAAATAGCGTCCCTCCGTTAGCCATCTCAAAATGGCCAATCTTTGTATTTAGCGCTCCTGTGAAAGAGCCTTTTTCATGACCAAAAAACTCGCTGCCAGCTAGCTCTTTGGTTAAAGAACCACAATCCATAGCCACAAAAGGATTATCCCTTCTCGGACTATTTAAGTGAATAGCTTTTGCAACAGATTCTTTTCCTGTTCCGCTTTCTCCTGTAAGAATAACACTGTAAGAAGTTGGTGCAACCAGCTGGATCTGTTTTAACAACTCTTTAGAAGCCTGGCTTTGTCCTGCAACAAAATTATCTCCCGGATTATAAACAGATTTTAATATTTTTGTCTTTTGAACTTCAACACGGGCAATTTCACTCATCGAATCATTCAATGCGATCTGGGTATCAATGGCCTTATTTATGGTATTTAAAATTTCATCCGGATATAAAGGCTTAGTTATATAATCGTAAGCACCTAATTTAATTAGTTCGACCGCAAGTTTAATATCCGAATATCCAGTAATGATGATTACCCCGGTTTCAGGATAACTCTCCTTAATTTTAATAAGCATCTCTTTACCGTCTGTATCCTCGAGCCTATAGTCACATAATACCAGATCGTAATGTTCTTTACTCAAATAATCATGTGCTGAGAGACCACTAGTAGCTGTATTTACACTAAATCCGTTCCTGGTTAAAAATTTCGATAGCAATAAACCTATATTAACCTCATCATCTACTATTAGTATTTTTTTCATATTAACTACAAATTGTAAAGTAATTTGATGATAAATATAAAGAAAATATTTAAATGGGTATTATTTTCTACATACATATATTATATTCCCCTTAATTTCATAAAATTGATATGATGAATAGCTAAAACCTTAAATCAAGATTACCTCAAAAGTTAATCCATTTATAATAAGAAAGTTAACATCCCTTAAAATTAGCCTTACGTTTCTCTAAAAATGCTGTTACACCTTCTTTGAAGTCCTGTGTAGCAAAGCATTTACCAAATTCCTCAATTTCAGTTGAAAAACCCACCGATGTTACGGCAGTATTAACCGATTTGATTGCTGCTGCAACAGCGAGCGGTGCCCTTTGTTTAATTTTATTTAAAATTTCTTCTGCTTTATTGAGCAGCTCATTGAGTGGAACTACATAGTTTACCAAACCGATCTTTTCTGCTCTTTCCGCAGAGATCATTTCAGCCGTTGTAATCATCTCTAAGGCCCTTCCCTTCCCCACCAGCTGTGTTAGCCTTTGCGTTCCGCCATAACCAGGAATTAATCCCAGCGTAACTTCCGGCAAGCCCATTCTGGCACTTTCTGCAGCGATACGGATATGACAAGCCATTGCCAGTTCAAGACCGCCACCCAATGCAAACCCATTAATAGCTGCAAGAAAAGGCTTAGGAGAATTTTCTATCGCATTAAATACTTCAGCCTGCCCAACACGCGCCAGCCCGGTACCCTGTTCTGCGTTATAAGAAGAAAACTCCGAAATATCAGCACCAGCTACAAAAGCTTTTTCTCCTGCCCCAGTTAACAGAACTGCGCTAACTTCTTCTGTTTTTGCAACATATATTACGATTTCCGCCAGTTCGGCAAGCGTCGCTTTATTGAGCGCATTTAATTTTTTTTCCCTGTTTATTGTTACGTAAAGGATGTTACCCCTTAATTCTTTAAGAATATTCTGCTCCATGATCATTTAAAAATTTCTGTTCTCAGTAACCCAGTCCCGGATATAGCTAACAATAGTTAACATCGTGGTACCTGGCGCAAATAGTTCACCTACACCTATCTCTTTCAATTTATGCATATCGGCCGCAGGAATTATCCCTCCTCCTGTAAGCAGTACATTGGTCAATTGTTTTTCTTTCATGATTTCAACGATCTTAGGAAAAACCGTCATATGGGCACCAGACAGGATGGAGACACCTATTGCATCCACATCTTCCTGCAAAGCAGTATTAACTACCATCTCGGGAGTTTGCCTTAGACCGGTATAAATTACTTCCATACCTGCGTCCCGCAAGGATGTGGCAATGACCTTAGCCCCCCTATCATGCCCATCCAGGCCTACCTTGGCTACTAAAACCCGTACAGGCCGATCTAATGTTTTGCTCATAAAATATACCGATAGTCTATCGTAAAAGTAAGTAAATTACCGCTTTTATATTAACTTTGGACATAAATTTATAGTTTTTATGAGTGAGGAAAGATCATTGAACTTTATTGAAGAGATCATTGAAAACGATTTAAATAGCGGAAAATACAAGACATTAGTTACCCGTTTCCCCCCAGAGCCTAATGGATACTTACATATCGGTCATGCTAAGGCGATTTGCCTGAATTTTGGATTAACCCAAAAATTTGGTGGTTATACCAACCTGAGATTTGATGATACAAATCCTGTGACGGAGAAAACTGAATATGTAGATAGTCAGCAGGAAGACATTAAATGGCTTGGATTTGAGTGGAAAAACGAATTATATACTTCAGATTATTTTGATGCCCTTTATGATTTTGCAGTTACGCTAATAGAAAAAGGACTGGCTTATGTAGACAATGGTACTGCTGATGAAATTGCCGCTCTAAAAGGTACACCTACAGAGCCTGGTAAGGATAGCCCTTACAGAAACCGCAGTATAGAAGAAAGCCTGGATCTTTTCCGCAAAATGAAAGCCGGTGAATTTGAAGATGGTGCCTGTATTCTGCGTGCTAAAATTGATATGTCCAGCCCAAATATGCTGATGCGTGATCCTATCATCTACCGTATCAAACATGCCGAACATCACCGTACAGGAAATAAATGGTGCATTTATCCGATGTATGATTTTGCACATGGCCAAAGTGATAGTATTGAATCAATTACGCACTCTATTTGTACTTTAGAATACGTTTCTCACCGTGAGCTATATGATTGGTTTATAGAAAAACTAAATATCTTTCCTTCTCATCAATACGAGTTTGCCCGCTTAAACCTAACCTATACGGTAATGAGTAAGCGTAAGCTCTTACAATTGGTTAATGATGGTGTAGTTACTGGATGGAATGATCCGCGTATGCCTACCATTAGCGGATTGAGACGACGAGGTTATACCCCCGAAAGTATCCGTGATTTCTGCGAAAGAATAGGCATTGCAAAAAGAGAGAACCTGATAGAACTAAGCTTGCTGGAGTTTTGTATCCGTGAGCACCTTAATAAAATAGCTAACCGTGTAATGGCGGTGTTAGACCCTATCAAACTGATCATTACCAATTATCCTGAAGGAAAAACAGAAACCCTTATCGGTGAAAACAATCCTGAAGCGGAAGATAAAGGCGGGACAAGAGAGATCCCATTTAGCAATGAATTATGGATCGAGCGCGAAGATTTCATGGAAGAACCTGCAAAAAAATGGTTCAGACTTGCTCCCGGTACGATGGTACGTTTAAAAAATGCCTACATCGTTAAATGTGAAGATTTCAAAAAAGATGCTGAAGGAAACATTACAGAGATTCACTGTACATACATCCCTGAGTCCAAAAGTGGCGAAGATACCAGTGAGATCCATGTTAAAGGAACTATTCACTGGGTAAGCATCGCACAGGCAAAGACTGCTGAGATCAGAATTTACGACAGGTTGTTTTCTGTAGAGTCACCAGACAGTGAAGAAGGTGATTTCAAAGACTACCTTAATCCTGAAAGCGTGAAAGTGCTTAAACAAGTATACATAGAACCTTATCTGGCCAATGCCGATTTAGATTCGCGTTATCAGTTTATCCGTAAAGGTTATTATTACCTGGATAAGGACTCTACTCCCGATCACCTGGTATTCAATCAGACCGTGGGTTTAAAAGATGCCTGGGCAAAAGCCAAAAAATAATTAGTTAAAAGAAGCTTCATCTGGCTTAGCTCAAAAAAGAGGGTGTCCAAAAATATGGTATCCTCTTTTTTAGTTAAAATAAACATCGATGTAAAATAATGCATAGATGAAATACCATATTTATGAATAAAGTAATCTTATTGAATCAAAGACCGGAAGGATTGCCGGTAGAATCAGATTTTAAATTTATTGAAGAAGAAATTCCTGTCCCGAAGACAGGTGAGATCCTTTTAAAAACGCTTTATGTTTCTGTAGATCCTTATTTGCGGGGACGAATGAAAGATGTTAAATCTTATATAGCGCCATTTAAATTAGGCGAGCCCATACAATCAGCCTTAATTACAGAAGTAATAACATCATCAAACGATAAATTTAAAGAAGGAGATTTTCTTTTGGGATATCTGGACTGGAAAGAATATCAAATCTCTACTGGTGAAGGACTGACGAAGGTAGATCCTGAGGCAGCTAGTTTAAGTTCATATCTCGGCATATTAGGGGCAACTGGTTTAACAGCTTATATGGGGCTTAAAGAGATTGGTTTACCTAAACCTGGCGAAACTGTAATAGTTTCCGGAGCTGCAGGTGCCGTAGGCAATGTAGTTGGACAGATTGCAAAGATTATGGGATGCAGGGTAATTGGGTTAGCTGGTTCTGATGAAAAAATAGAGCTGTTAAAATCTAAATTTCAATATGACGAAGGGATCAACTACAAAACAACAAAAGATCTTGCAGCAGCAATAAAAGAGGTTTGCCCTGAGGGAGTAAACATTTATTTTGATAATGTGGGAGGAGAAGTATCGGATGCTGTCTATAAAAATTTAACTTATAAATCAAGGATAATTGTGTGCGGTGCTGTTGCCTTATATAATGATGTTGAACCTGCCTTAGCCCCCCGTGTTGAATGGCGCCTGGTAGTTCACAGTGCAACGATGAGCGGGTTTTTATTACATGACTATTCGAACCAGCTTCCTGCCGCTGTACAACAACTTACTAAATGGTTTAAAGAGGGCAAAATCACACAATCAGAAACTATTGTAAAAGGCTTTGATCAAATTCCAAATGCTTTTATCGGCCTGTTTGAGGGGAAAAACAATGGCAAAATGGTTGTGGAAATATAATCTTTAAAAGATAAGACAAAAATAAGAGGGTATCCAAAAGTATGGACACCCTCTTATTTTGTAACCAGAATATTTTATATTACAAATACTTCTTATATAAATTAAACAGCATCATCGTATCAGACTGAGTAAGTACAGGACTAATATCCGTTTGTACAAAATGTCGTTTAAAAGCTACAATAGCTGCAGGCATATTACTTACGTCATATCCAATGATGCGTAAAGCAATGGCAGTATCAAATTCCGGAGGAGGAATCTGCAGCACTTCATCGTACCACAATCCAAATCCCTGGTCAGCCAGCTTTTTCCATGGAAACTTATTGGGATCAGTTTTACGTTTTGGAGCAATATCAGAATGCCCGATAAAATTTGCTCCGGGAATATTATACTTCTTCTTTAAAGTAGTTAACAACGCGATTAAACTATTGATCTGTGCATCAGAATAAGGTTCGTCACCATTATTATCCAGTTCAACTCCCAATGAGCAGGAATTAAGGTCCGTTTCATTTCCCCATTTAGCTACTCCGGCGTGGTTAGCCCTTAAATAATCATTCACCATATGTACTATTTTGCCGTCGCGCCCAATTACATAATGAGCACTGGTCTGGGTGGACTTCAGTAAAAAAGTTTTAATCGTTTGATCGGTAGAGGTTTGAGCCGTATGGTGAATGATCACAAAATTTGGCTTTCTGATACCAAAATTCACTGATCCGATAAACGATTGCTGATCTGCTCCTACCATTTCGATCAATTGATCTGCTGGCGGATCTGCTTTTAAAGTATTACCAAAAGTTTTGGCCTGTTCTTTGTAAATTTTGTTGGTGACTGCGTATTTGTTAGTTGAACAGGCAGCAAGAAAAAACAAACTGATGCTTATTATCAATTTATGTTTCCCGTTAAAAAGTTGTTTCATGGCAGGTAATTATAAAGGGTGAAATTACTAATATTTACATAAATGCGCGGGAAACAACTAAACTTTATGCATGCCCTTTAATTTTTCCTAATTTAGTTGCGTTATAAAAATTACCATGAATAATATGAACAAAGCATCCTTGTTTTTTGTAGGATGCTCCATTATCGCAGGCCTGGCGTCCTGTACAAACAATCAGGAAAAAAAGGCGGCAAAAGCAGAAAAACCCAGTGTAGCCAGGGATAGCTTACAACAATATGTACACAGCAGGATAAGGATTTATGAGCCTGTTAAATTAACAACAAATCTTAATGCCCTTACAGCTAATCAGCGAAAAGTTCTGCCTTTACTGATCCAGGCTGCCGGAATTATGGATGACCTGTTTTGGAAACAAACCTATCCGCAGCGGGATAGTCTTTTAACGGCTACAAGGGATGAGAAAACTAAAGCATTCATTAAAATAAATTATGGCCCCTGGGACAGGCTAAATGGTGATAAGCCCTTTATTTCCGGTGTAGGATCAAGACCCGGGGGTGCAACATTTTATCCTGCCGGCATGATTAAATCTCAGCTGGAGAAGTCAGATCTTAAAGATAAATTTAATCCTTATTCCATTATTCAGAAAGATTCGGAGGGAAAATTTTCTACTGTTCCCTATCATATTCTATTTGCAGCAGAATTACAAAGGGCTGCTTCTTTATTAAAACAGGCAGCGCTGCTTGCAGAAGATCCCGGTTTCAGGAAATATCTTAACCTGAGAGCAGACGCCCTGGTTTCCGACAACTATAGCCTTAGCGATTATGCGTGGCTTGATATGAAGAACAATACGCTGGACATTATTATTGGCCCAATAGAAAACTATGAGGACAAAATGTTTAATGCAAAGACCTCTTTTGAGGCATATGTACTAGTTAAAGATAAAGTATGGAGTAAACGGCTGGCAAAATATGTAAGCATGCTTCCTGAACTACAACAAGGCTTGCCCGTAGCAAAGAAATATAAAAAGGAAACTCCGGGAACAGATTCAGAGCTAAATGCCTATGATGTGGTTTATTATGCTGGCGACTGCAATGCAGGTTCTAAAACGATTGCAATCAACTTACCCAATGATGAAGTCATCCAGCAGAAAAAAGGCACGCGGAGGGCACAATTAAAAAATGCAATGAAGGCCAAGTTTGACAAAATACTCTTGCCGGTATCGAGTGAGCTTATTGATAAAGACCAGCAAAAATTTATCAACTTTGATGCTTTTTTTACCAATGTAATGTTCCATGAAGTAGCACACGGATTGGGCATCAAGAAAACTGTTACAGGCAAAGGGTTTGTAAAAACAGCGCTAAAAGAACAATATAGCTGGTTGGAAGAAGGTAAAGCAGATGTTCTGGGCTTATATATGGTAACAGGACTTTTAAAAAAGGGAGAATTAAAAGGTGATATCAAAACATACTATACTACGTTCTTAGCAGGTATTTTGCGCTCTGTAAGGTTCGGTGCTGCAAATGCACACGGACAGGCCAATATGCAGTGCTTCAATTTTTTTAAAGATCAGGGTGCCATTCTCAGAACCGCAGAAGGGAGATACAAAGTGGATTTTATTAAATTCGAAACAGCAATGAACGCGCTCAGTAATACTATTCTCATCCTGCAGGGTAATGGAGATAAAGCCGCTGTAGAGAAAGTGCAAAAAGAAAAAGCAATCATTACTCCCGAACTACAGGGCGATCTGGATAAACTAAGTAAAAAAGGAATCCCTGTAGACATTGTTTTTGAACAGGGCGTTGATGTATTGGGTATGAAATAACTATAAAACATCTGCCTGCAATTAAGCAGGCAGGTGTTTTAAAATGATATTTTCCAATTCCTGAATATCAAAAGGTTTTGATAAATAGCCATCGGCACCAGCCTGATCAGCAAGAGACATCACATCATTATTGGCAGAAAAATAGATTACCGGTATATTTTTTAGCGTAGCATGGCCTTTTAGCTCTCTGGTGGCCTCAATTCCACCCACGTCAGGTAACCAGTTATCCATAAAAATAATGTCTGGTGTATAGGCAGAAACCTGGTCGATGATATTATTCGATGTAGAAGAAGTTTTAATTTCATAGCCCGCATCTTCCAAAATAAATGTACACAGTTCTAGTATATCTGTGTTATCATCAAAAATGAAAACTTTTTTTTGCTCAGTCATTACAATCCTTTTAAGACAACAAATTTATAAATTCTGCTATATTTTCAGTGCGTAAAGTATAATCTATTTTAACCTGAATAGCAGCTTGCTCAGGCATATAGGCAACCTGGGCAGTAGCAGGGTCTTGAATAACAGCAGTGCCTCCCCAAGCCTTTACACTTTTTAATCCGTTAACTCCGTCTGTATTAGATCCTGACAAAAGTAAACATACCAACTTTTCGCGATATACCTCTGCAGCAGTTTGAAAAGTTACATCAATTGCCGGGCGGGAATAATTAACTTTTTCAGAATAATCTAAAGAGAAACTATGATTCTGCTCAATCAGCGTATGATAATCTGACGGAGCAATATAGATTGTTCCAGGAATTAAAACCTCCTTCTCATTCACCTCTTTAACGATAAGTTTAGTACGGCCAGAAAGCAAATCCGGCAGCAGGGAATCTGTACCGTGCTTTCTGTGGATGACGATAACTATAGGAAAACTAATTGCAGGATCCAGCAACGGCAATACCTTTAATAATACGTCCAGGCTTCCAGCAGAGCCTCCGATGATCAGGGCATCACACTTTCCCATTAGCTTACTTTCCTCCATATTTTTTCTGCAGGCATTCTTTTATAATTCGGAGAGATCGGAGAAAAATCAATTGTTTCTTTTGTTCCCAAAGCAAGATATCCTAAACCTTCAAGGCTGTCATCAAAAAGACTTAATACTTTATGCTGCAAATCCCTGTCAAAATAAATTAACACATTACGGCATAAAATCAACTGAAATTCATTAAAGGAGTGGTCTGACACCAGGTTATGAGTAGAAAAAATAATCTTACTTTTGAGTTCATCGCTAAACTTTGCCAGAGAATAATTTGCCGTGTAGTAACCAGAGAACTCCTCTATACCACCAGATAAAATATAATTTTCTGAATATTGCTTCATCTGGTTCATTGCAAACATGCCTGAAGCCGCTTTTTCCAGTACCGCCGGATTTAAGTCTGTTGCATAGATCAAAGATTTATGCAACAAGTTCAGTTCTTTCAAAATAATAGATATGGAGTAGGCCTCCTCCCCTGTAGAACAACCGGCCAGCCAGATCCTGATAAAAGGATAAGTGCCTAGCTTTGGCAACACAACGTCTCTTAACGTTCTAAAAAACACGGGATCTCTGAACATTTCGGTAACGTTCACCGTAATCTGCTCCACAAAACGTTTAAAATAAAAATTATCATTATTTATCCTGTACCGGAATTCCGCAAAGCTCAAAGCCTTATCTAAAGAATAAAGCCTTAATATCCTGCGCTTTATTGACGCTTTAGAATATCCTGTAAAATCATAGCCATAATGCTCCAGTAGATCCGCTAATAAGACCTCCACTTGTACGTCAGTGATTACAGGTAATTCCAGATTCATTTATATATATTTTACCAGTAAATCTGTCAAACTATCTACATTAATAGGCTTGGAAACATAACCAACTGCACCTGCATTCAGACAGCGTTCCTTATCTCCAAGCATTGCCTGCGCAGTAACAGCAATAACAGGTATATCTTTTAATTCAGGGTCTTCACTCATTTTGGCAATAGCCTCATAACCGTCCATACCCGGCATCATCATATCCATCAATACCACAGCAATATCTTTTTGTTGTCCCATCAGCTGCAGCCCCTCCTCTCCGCCTATGGCAGAAAGACATTGATACCCTTTTGCCTT
>Ga0233344_1000211_pt1 | contig 10620 bp, 6 predicted proteins | sample GEONDECOMP281_FD_180697 | JGI IMG/M metagenome (GOLD analysis project Ga0233344, IMG submission 180697) | Leaf litter microbial communities from Shasta-Trinity National Forest, California, United States - GEON-DECOMP-281 | ecosystem: Environmental > Terrestrial > Plant litter > Unclassified...
CGTGCAGAACAATTGATCCTGCACAATGAATTTAAGCAGGCAGAGCTGCTGATCAATGAGGTGCTAAAAAAAGAACCTGCTGATCAAAATGCCATGCTGCTAAAAGCGACGCTCGAAATACAGGCCTGGCGGTTACCATCGGCAGCATCCATCTGTAACAATATCCTTAAACTTGCACCAGAAAATGAGGCTGCACAATTGCTGCTTGGACGTACATTACTGCTGCAAAAGAAATATACGGAAGCTTTACAGATCGCTAAAAATATCGAACTTAAAAATGTAAACAGTGCCGGAGCCTTTTTACTGGAAGCTGATGTTTATTTTTGGAACCAGCATCCGGAGCTGGCAGAAGCCCCCTTAAAAAGATCTTTAACGATAGACCCTTATAATGCTGATGCACGGTTCAGTTATGGCTATGCGATCTGGAGAAGGATAGATGCTACACAAATGAACGCCATGGCTGCACAGTGGGAAATCGCGCTCGATGTAAACCCACTGCATTTTCAAACCAACTGGCATTGGGGCAACGGGCATACCAACTTAACTTATGCCGATTATGCGGAGAAAGATGATGACGATGTGCGGAAGAAACTGGAAAAAGCAGATGACTATGTGCGGAAGAATCAGCTGAACGATGCGATCAATGTAACCCGGGAAGTGGGAAAAGAATATCCTCATTCTGTATTACCTTTGATGCACAGGGCTTCTATCTATTATATCGCCTTTGATATGAACAGAACAACAAGACTTGATTCTGCCCAGGCTTTATTTATTCGCATACTGGCACTAAAAAAACATTATGGCCCTGCGCATAACGGTCTTTCTGCTGTCATTAAATCGCGCCGGATTCCTTATCTGGACGCTTTTGATTCTATTACAAACAGGCTGGCTGCTACAAAAATCACCGATATGGCGAACTTCAGCAGGGTATTTCCCGATGTAAGTTATTATCCCGGTTCTACAGTGAAAGCCATGGTGTGGAACCAGTTATTTACTTCCGTGGTTTACTTTCCCTTTCTTTCTAAACAGGGAAATTCCTTTCGTATTCCCCCGCTGCACCTTGACCTGGCTATAGTAATGAATTCTCCTTCGTTCAGATATATGACCACCTTCGATAACCGTCAGTGGATGGACATCAGGGGAGTAGGAAGCGGCGCTGCCGCGATAGAATATGTTGAGCGCGGTGCCTTTCAGGAACGTAATGTGATCCTGCATGAGTATGTGCATCTTTTTCATACTACAGTGCTGACCGATGCTGAAAACAGAGAAATACGTGCGCATTATTACCAGGCAATGAAAGAGAACAGAACACTCGATTATTATTCGCAAAATAATGAACATGAATACTTCGCGCAAACCTACCCTGCCTATTTTGAACCGGTAAAAGTTCATCCGCAGGATTTTAAATCAATGAACACCACCAATGACCTGCAAACTAAAGATCCTGAAATGTACGCCTTTATTGACCGTTTGGTTAAAAAAGAACGTGCTTACCTTGCCGGAGATCAGCAGGCGATGGCCAGTAACTGGTCGCAGGTCTACCTCAATAAAAGTGAAAAACTGGAGCATAAGGATATCAGGCTGGCAACAGCCTATCTGGATTCTGCCCTGGTTTATGATCAAAAATACCTGCCTGTTTATCTTGCTCAGGCTAACCTGAAGCTAGAAGCGCTTAATTTTGAAGGTGCGGAGAACTGGTTAAAAAAGGCTGTGGCAGTTGATTCTTCTTATGCACCGATCTATGCCATGTATGCGCAAATGGAAGCAACACGTGCCAGAACAACCGGTATAGGGATACCTTATTCTGTAAAAACGGAGGCCGATTATCTTAAAAAGTCTATCCGTCTCGAAAACGATTATTCGGAACTGGCTGATCTGAATATCACACTTCGTAATACCTACCGTAACAATGGAAATATAGCAGAGGCCATAAATATTGCAGATAATTATGGAAAAACTGGCGCTACCGTTTCAACCTATCTTAGAGATAGGAGAGATGATGCCCTTGCTTTTGCCTCAGTATTGAGATCTGAACTGGGTGATACTGCTGCCATAGCTGTATTGCAGCATATTGTTTTACAAAAACCCCAGCATTATGAATTCAGAAATTACTATGCAGACGCATTGGCGGCTGCCGGCAGATACAGAGAAGCGATTGCAACAATCAGTGAAGCACAGCGCATTTTGAATGCTTCCGGGAATGCAAGATCAGATTACAGTCTTCGTATAGCCGCCTTATTTTTAGAGCTGGGGCAGAAAGATAGTGCGGCATTTTACCTGGCGCCTTTTTTATCTGGTAAAACTGTGGTTAGGGAAGGGGATAAGCTAAGATATGTTCGTTTGCTCATCAAAGCAGGGAAAGAAGATCAGGCTAAGACGGTGATGGCGACATTAAAATCTTCCGGAGACCCCTATTATCTGTCTGATTATTTTTATACCAAAGCTAAACTGCTGGAAGTGCAATCTTTAGCAGCGCAAAGTGCGGAGAGTTACCGGATGGCCATCACTCAAAATGCTTATCATTTAAAAGCATATACAGCTTTATTGAGCTATTATCAATCGGCAGGGAAAAAGAAAGAGGCTGATGAATTGGAGAAAACGATGAAAAATTTCACTCAAATGACTAAGCATTTATAAAAAAAGGCTGTTTTTGATGGTAAATAGCTAAGTTTACACATAGAAAATAATCTTCATATTATATTATGGAACATACAGAACCTAAAATTATCTTTTTTGACATTGGTGGAGTTTTATTAACCAATGGATGGGGAAGCGATTCGCGTAAATTGGCAGCACAAAAGTTTGGCCTTGATTACGATGAGATGAATACCCTGCACGGTTATGTCTTTAACGTTTTTGAAATTGGCAATCTCACCATGGATGAATATTTGGATACCGTGGTTTTCAACCATCCAAGAGAGTTTACCCGTGAGGATTTTAAAGAGTTTATGTTTTCCAGATCGGTAGAATTACCAGGTCTGTTAAAATGGCTTAAAGAATGGAAGAAAGATTCTGGTTTCAGGGTAATTTCCATTAATAATGAAGGCCGGGAGCTAAACAGCTATAGAGTGAAAAAATTTAAGCTTCATGAGTGTTTTGATGCTTTTGTGTCTTCTTGTGATGTGAAAATGCGTAAGCCTGACCCTAACATCTTTACTTTAGCCTTAGGTATTGCCCAGGCAAATCCAAGTCAGTGTTATTATTTTGACGATAGAATTTTCCAGGCAGAAACTGCCACGCGAATGGGGATGCATGGTTTTCACCATACCAGCTTTGAAGAAACAAAAGCCATCCTGATTAGAATTAAAGAAGAATGTTTTGGTAAACCTGTAGCGGCTAAACCAGAGAAAATATAATTAATCCGGTTCGGTCTCTGCAATACCTTTTACCAGGCTCTTCCATTGCGGATAGGCAAATCCAATTTTTGCCGACCAGCCAACCAGGGTATTTCTGATATTATCGGTTAGAAAAGAGGTGTCTGTATTGGGCACCTCATTTCTGCCATGTTCTTCGGCAGTAACGATAAATCCAATTCTCTTTACCTGGAAAGTTGATGTTGCCTGATCGGTATAAAAATGAGCGATATCTGGATCTGAATGACCGGGGTTTGGTGAAGGACGTGCCTGCAAACTTAACTGCTGCATTCCACTTTCGGTTTCTTCACTGATCTTTTCAATTCTTACCCAGTCAAAACCATCACCATGATGGGATCCCGGGCCGGGGATATCTATTTTTATATAATCACCTTCAGCAGCATTTCTGGTAATTGTATTTCCATGGGAATCGGTTAATGTAAAAGTGGATAGCGGGACTTTGCAGATCTCTGCCCAATGAGAAACATTCAGCAATCTCTCTTTAGCGATCTGATAAAAATCCTTTGCTTCATCCGCAGAATTAAATTCAACTCTTTTAACGGTGTCAATTTCTCCACCAGTATGCTGTTCTGGAATTTCACTCTTCATAGCTCTATTTTTTAACCGTTAACGGTTAAAAAGAATAATTGTTTGCGGGCAAACAATTATTTGATGAACCAATAGCCTAAAGCAAGCCATAACAGCCCTTTAGCTAAGAAAAAGAGGAAGCCCCAAATGCCGATCCGCTTGACCCATTTGATAAAGATGTCCTTTTTTAAGTCCTTTTTATCCTTATTCATGATGTGATAAAAGTAAGAAATCTTAGTTAAATGAGACCTCATGAAAAAAATATTTACCCCATTTTTAACATCGAAACGATTTAGTAATTATTTTTTATTTTTTGAAAACTTTATGGCATACCTATTGTTTTTTATGTGAAAATCCACTACATCATGAAAGATCAGATCAAAGTTCAAATCGCCAGCGAAAAATTTCAGCAAGAAACCTTATTTATAGCAGATCAATTGCAAAATCAGGACAATTTAGTATCAGCATCTTTTAAAAATGCTGACCATGTAAAGAGAGTTCTGACTTCAGGGATGCAAAAAAAGATTAACCCTAGATTGATGATCCTATAATCTTTGCTGACAGTACAATCTACTTAACTAGTTCTCCTCAAATAACAGGGAAATATAAAAAGGGAGTTTCAAAAAAGATACTCCTTTTTTTGTGCTGATCACATTGGTTCACTGGTAAACATAAACCATCATCAGCTTACCGCTTACATGCCTGGTGAACCAGGCTTCCGGGTTCTTAAACACAAAAGAATAGCAATAAAATTGGTGAATATATAGATGGCAGCTTTATTACTGATAAAATACAATTGTATTTCAATGAAAATTTATTTCATTGAAGTGCTATTTAAGGAATGCTTCTAAATAGTATTCAGATGTGGCGTTTTCCCTGCATTATTTTATTTTTGCAGAAACAAACAAATAGATGTCAAAAACAAAACTTACCATCAATAACAACGGATCAGTGAAAATAGAAGGCGATTTTGAAATTGTTGATAGAAATGGAGATGTATATGGCCTTCAGGGAAGGACTGTACTTTCTATCTGCCGTTGCGGGCTTTCAAAAAATAAGCCATTTTGCGATGGAGCCCATAACGGACATTTTGAGCATGAAGCTATAGCATTTGATCTTCCTCCAAAAAAAGTGTAAAGAAAATTTAAAGTAAAGAGCCGTTTCAGTAACAACTGAAGCGGCTTTTTTATATGTATTAGGTCTGAAAAATCTCTATTTGCTTATTGATCCTCCTTTAACTTCTTGTTTTAAATGCCGGGTTAAAATAAGAAAAACTTTTATTTCTAATGAACTCATTGTGACTGTCCATCCTGCGATCTACTTCAGATTATAAAAAAAAACTATTAGAAAGCACTTCTTGTGTTTAATAATCTTAAAATAGGGTCGATTTATTCGATAAATTGAGTTTTTAGTTTGGTAATAGGTCTTTAATTTCAATTAATCTTGTTTTGATGTGCGATTAATTTGCTATTTTGATCAAAAAATGATTGATAGACATCAATAAATGAGTTTTTTATTAAAATAAACAGTAAACTTATTAAATACTTTAATAAGTACTTGCTTTTTTGAATTTTATTCATTTAATTTATAACATGTTTAAACATTAAAAGATTATTAACTCCTTTTGTGTTTAGGAATCTAATAATTAAGGCTCGTTTTACAATAAAAATGCTTGTTCTACTAATGCGGTTGTGATCAGTCATAACTAATATTTTATCAATTTTTCATTATAAAATTTATTCCGGCTCCTGAAAAGGAGTGGAAGAGTAACAGAACATCTCTTATGAGATAGAACAATATCAGCTTAAATTTTTATAAGCAGATAACGTATGGAATTCTTATAACCAAGAAAAAGTAAATAATTGTTAACCAAAACCCAGAAAAATGAAAAAGAAACCGCTTTAATTACCAACTGACTACAAAAATTTCGCTCTAGTAAAACCTATAGAACCAAACACAAACAACAAATTTTATTGACCTAACCCATTAAAAGCTATGGAAAATAGTAAGCATCCGATGGATGTAAGAGGTAAAAATAGCCTGACTAAGCTATCACTACCAACGAAACTGGTGTTTGCATCCCTTGTACTACTCAATTTGGATGCCTCCGCCAGTGTTTATACAAAAAGCACACATTTAAAACTAACTGATGTAACAACAATTACTTTACCCTTTAAACAACAGGCTGCAGATATTAAAATAGCAGGACAAATAGTTGATGAAAATGGACAGCCTTTGCCAGGTGTATCCGTAAAAGTAAAAGGCGGCACGCTTGGTACTTCTACCAATACTGAAGGTAAATTCAGCTTAAATGTACCCGGGGATGCTATTTTGGTTATATCCTATATTGGTTATGAAAGACAGGAAGTTGGCGTTGATGGTAAAACTAATTTGACCATTAGTTTAAAACCAACCAGTAACAATTTAAATGCTGTAGTGGTAACCGCGCTGGGTATCAAAAAAGAAACCAAAACAATTGGTTACTCAACTACACAACTATCAGGTTCAGATTTTACTGAATCAAGAGATGTAAATTTAGGTAATGCCTTAACGGGTAAAGTTGCAGGGGTAAGTGTAGCCAACAACTCCACTGGTGCTTCTGGTAGTAGCCGTGTAGTTATCCGTGGTAATGCTTCCCTTACAGGAAACAATCAGCCGTTATATGTAATTGATGGTATTCCGTTTGATAATACCAACCAGGGAAGTGCCGGCCAGTATGGCGGTGTAGATTTGGGAGATGGATTATCCAATATTAATCCTGATGATATTGAGAACATTCAGGTGTTAAAAGGTGTAGCAGCTTCTGCTTTATACGGTTACCGTGGTGGTAATGGTGCTATTCTGGTAACTACAAAATCAGGTTCTAAATCTAAAGGCCTGGGTATTGAACTCAACAACAACTTAACCTTTAACAGTATTATTGATTACCGTGACCTGCAAACTACTTACGGACAGGGTACCCAGGGGCTAAAACCAACAACTGCTACAGGTGCATTAAATACAGCTAATTTAAGCTGGGGTGCTGTAATGGACGGTTCTGATGCCACAAACATTTTAGGGAATACTTATAAATATGCTGAAGCATCTTCAAAAGACAACTGGAAAAATTTCTATCAGACTGGTGTAAACAACGCCACTTCGGTAGCTATATCCGGAAGTACTGAAAAGATCAATTACCGCTTTGGTGTATCTAACCTGTACAATACCAGCAACGTTCCTAATTCTGGAATGAAACAGCAGGGATTTAATTTAAATAGTACTTACCATATTACCAGCAAACTGACCTTATCAGTAACTGCTAATTATATATTTGAGCAAGTTAAGAACCGTACCCTTTTATCGGATGCATCTACTAACATTAATGCGACCATGATGTACCTTGCAAACTCTTATGATGTAAGATGGCTGCAAGGCAGAACTAAAGCAGATGGTACAGAATTAACACCAGGTACTGGTCAGTATTTTAATAACCCCTACTTTTTAGCTTATGATCACCAGAATCAAACAGACCGTAACCGTTTAACAGCCGGAGCTACTTTAAAGTATGATATTACCCCATGGTTGTATTTACAGGCACAAGTTACCCGTGATGGATATATCCTGGATTATACCAAGATTACACCAACAGGTACAGCTTATGCAAATGGTGGTGAGTTAACTCAATTTGAAAAAAACTACCGTGAATTAAATGGTAACTTTTTATTAGGTTTTCATAAAAAGCTAAATGCATTTAGCATTGACGCGACTGCCGGAGGTAACTCTCAGGATAATTTAACTACCCAGTATGGATTAGATGGAACAGCCAGTCCGTTCATTATCCCTTACTTATATACTGCAAATAACATTGCCAGCAGGTCATATACACAGACTTATGCTAAGTATAGGGTAAATTCATTTTATGGTACTGCAGATTTTGGATATAAAGACTTTTTATATTTAAATGTTACTGGCCGTAATGACTGGTTCTCTACTTTATCTACAGCCAGCAACCACTATTTTTATCCTTCCGTTAGTGGTAGTTTTGTATTCAGCAGCCTGTTAAAAATGCCAACCTGGATATCTTCAGGGAAATTGAGAGCATCTTATGCTGAAGGATCTAACGGTACTTCACCTTATCAAAATTACTTAACGTATGGTTTACGTACTTATACTATTGATGGAAATTCTGTAGGTTATGTAACCAACTCTACCGTTCCTAACTCAAATTTGAAACCTGTTCAGATCAAAGAGAAAGAGATAGGGTTAAATATGCAATTCCTGGATAACCGTGTAGGTTTTGATGTAGATTATTACAACAAAGAAACCAGCAATGATATTGCTACAGTGACCAACAGTACCGCTTCCGGCTACAATGCTGCAATTGTAAATGTAGGCAGAATCCAGAATAAAGGTATTGAAGGTTTAATTAACGGAACTCCAATAAAAACTAAAAACTTCAGCTGGAATTCTTCCTTCAATATTGGTTACAATATGAACAAGGTCTTATATCTGGGTGATGGTGTTACTTCATTGGCCATTGATGGTGCTGTGCCAAGAAACGGTGATGGCGTTACAATCAGTAACGTTGTAGGTAAATCTTTCGGTCAGATTATGGGCTATGCTTACCTAAGAGATAAAAGCGGTAATATCATCTATGGCAGCGACGGACTTCCTGAGCGTTCATCAACTGTACAGGCATTAGGTTCCGGTGCTTATAAAGTTACCGGTGGATTTAGCAATGAGTTCCACTACAAAAGATTCCAAATGTCATTCTTAATTGATTACAAATACGGTGCTAAAGTTTTCTCTGGTACAAACTTAAGCTTATATGCTGCTGGTTTACAGAAAACAACTTTACAGGGTCGTGTTGGTGGATATGTTGGTCCGGGTGTAACAGAAAGTGGTGCAGTAAATACTACCGCTGTTGATGCACAAACTTACTGGACAGATTTAACCAGTTCGGACTTTGTTGCAGAGCAATTTGTATATGATGCCAGCTTTATCAAATTGAGACAGTTAACTTTTGGTTATTCTTTACCTACTTCATTTTTAGAAAAGATATCTGTAAAAGGTGCAACTATTTCATTGGTAACCAGAAATCTTTGGACCATCATGAAACACACTCCTAATATTGATCCGGAATCTGCTTATAACAATGGTAACGGTCAGGGATTAGAAGGAAATGGCTATCTGCCAACAAGAAGTCTTGGATTTAACTTAAATGTGAAATTCTAAAATTATCAAACATGAAAACAAAAAAATCTATCATAGCTCTTTCACTACTGGCTGGACTATTCGCAAGCAGCTGTAAAAAGAATTTGGAGCAAATCAACGAAGATCCGGAACACATTACTGCTGCAAGTATGGATTATAAATTACTCTTTACTGCTGCCGAGGTATATACTGCCGGTACCGATTATGAATCCTGGAGAAACAGTTTAATTTATTGCAGCGTAATGTTACAGCATTTATCTACTACCCAGAGTTACTGGAACGGAGATAAATACACTTACAGTGCCGGTTATAACTCTGCTTACTGGGATAGGGACTATCCAAACCAGATCACCAACATTGTAGAAGTTTTAAATCATTATAAAGGTGATGCAGCAAATGTTAACGCCTATAATATCGCCAGGATCTTAAAAGTTGTTGCTTTTCAGCGGTTAACAGATTTATATGGTGATGTTCCTTACTCTCAGGCTGGTTTAGGTTATATTTCTGGTATTTCAAAACCTGTTTATGATACGCAGCAGTCGATCTACCTGGATATGCTGAAAGAATTAAGTGAAGCGGCAGCAGCATTAACTACTTCTGGTGCCAATACGTATGGCACAGCAGATCTTGTTTATGCAGGAGATCCAACTTTATGGAAAAAATTCGCTTACTCACAGATGTTGCGTTTAGGTATGCGTTTAACAAAAGTTGATCCTACTACAGGCGAAAAATGGGTTCAGGCAGCAGTTGCAGGTGGTTTATTTACCAGTAACAGTGATAATGCGCTTATTCAGCATGATGCGAACACCACAGACGCCTCTAATGGTAATGGTAAAGTATTAACTTACCAGGATCCAAATGCTTCACGTGTAAGTAAATCATTTGTAGACAGGTTAAGGGCTGCAAACGATCCAAGACTGAGATATATTGCTACGCTGGCTACTAACCCAGGGATTGCTTATGGCTCTACAGGATTTGATTTAGGTGATACTACAGCTACTAAACAAATTGGTATGCCGAATGGTTACGATGAAAATGGATCTACAACAGATATTTCTACCGCTTCTAACTGGCCAGGAAACATCAATGGTTATTCTATTGTAAACCGTTATACTTTTGCAAGGGTTGATGCACCCACAATGCTGTTAACTTATTCAGAGAATCAGTTATTATTGGCTGAAGCTGCATTAAAAGGATGGGTAGCAGGAGATGCTGCAACATATTACAATGCAGGTGTAACTGCTGCTATGCAGCAATTAACGCAAACAGGAGCAGGTACTGGTGTCACTACCGCGGAAATAGCTTCATATCTTGCGGCAAATCCATTTTCTACTGCTACAGGTTATGCTCAAATCGGTACGCAGTATTACATTGCTACTTTTATGGATGAGTATGAAGCATGGTCTAACTGGAGAAGAACGGGTTACCCTGTGTTAACACCAGTTGTTTATTTTGGCAACGTTACCGGCGGAACAATTCCAAGAAG
>Ga0233344_1000212_pt1 | contig 10589 bp, 10 predicted proteins | sample GEONDECOMP281_FD_180697 | JGI IMG/M metagenome (GOLD analysis project Ga0233344, IMG submission 180697) | Leaf litter microbial communities from Shasta-Trinity National Forest, California, United States - GEON-DECOMP-281 | ecosystem: Environmental > Terrestrial > Plant litter > Unclassified...
TTCTGTATCCAATGAGCTATACTCATCTTTCACACTATGGTACAGTTTGTCAATATCGATCTGATCTGTACTGATGGTATGTGCAGGAACGCCAAAAGCAGCCAATGTAGCATTGTCACTTCTATAGAATAAATTCTGGTCAGTATAAGGATCCGGATGGAAGGTAAATGCTGTTCCTTCCAGGTTTTTTTGAAGGATCTTGCCAAAATCAGATCTCTCATATCCCGTGATGAAAGCGGTGTTTTTGCCAAATTTACTTTCCTTACCGATCATTTCGATATTGAACATAGCCATTACCTCATCAGGGTTGAGTTGTTTAGAGAAATATTGCGATCCAAAACCACCTATTTCTTCAGCAGTAAAAGCCACAAAAATAAGTGTACGCTCATTATTGTTCAGTTTCTTATAGTATTTTGCCAGGGCTATCATAGCTGTAGTACCCGAAGCATCGTCATCTGCGCCGTTGGCAATACTATCTTGTCCGACAGGAGCAAGATAGCCCAGGTGATCATAATGTCCGGAGAAAACCACCAGTTCCTTAGCCTTTGATTTGCCCGGAATAACTCCCGCTACATTAAACAGCGCCATCTTTTTAAGATCGTACTTTAAAGCTACGCTGAATTCTTTTACCGCAGTGTCTGGAGCCAATACCAAAACCACAGCAGGTGGGTTAGTTTGCTGCATGTCTTTTTCGTCTACAGAAGCACCTTTAGAAAAATACTCTTTAATCAGTTTAAAATCGGCAGCAAATTTCCGGTCGACTAAAACTAACTGACGTTTTTTACTAGCTAATAGGGGACGGATCTGCGCCTTAAATTTCTTTGCAGTGTCCAGCTTTATCCAGCCATCACTATTTGCCTGGGTAAAATTTATGCTTTCTGATTTATTGGTTAAAACCAGGATGTCAGATTTGTCGATCGCTTTCCCGTCGATGGTTACTGCAGAACTTACAGGGTTAAGCTGGTATTTATAAAATGTTTGTCTGTAGCCGCTTGCACCATTTAATGGCTGAAGACCAATTTTCTTGAATTCGGCCTCTATAAAAGTAGCTGCTTTATCAATGCCGGGACTAAATGTTGCTCTGCCTTTCATATCATCACTACTCAGGGTTTTTATGAGATTGTCTACATAAGGTTTAGTGATTATTTTATCAATGTCCTGAGCTGAGGCCGCTCGTGCAACAAATAGTAAGATTAATGAGTAGTAAAAGTATTTCATCATTTTATAGTTTAGTTATATTAATCATCAATGCTATCGGAATCGCGGAATTCTGAACGTTTGTATCCTTTTAAGGTGTTTTTTTGTTTTCCTGTCTCTGTAGAAACCCTGGTATCATGTACGCCATCTGTAACAGAGATTTCATAGTCTTTATCCTTTTCTGAAGTGTGTATCTGGCTGTCTTCTATGTTTTCGATTGATCTGTCGTAAACCCCTCGCGAACTCATCATTTTAACAAATACCGGCAAACACTCAAAGAAAATAAAGAGCAGACCAATAAAACTGACAGCAAGAGCCGTTGTGGTATCGCGGGTACCATTGGTATTAAAGCTGAGTTGGCCCAATGCCCAGTTCCGGTCGGCAAAACCAGCAATATTAGTCAGGCTATCCAGCTGTTTTCCTGTATACAACCTTTCTGATAATAATCCGTCGAACTGTTTTCTGTTATCTACAAAATTTTCCAGTCTTCTTACATCCGAGTTTAACGAATCAAGATTTTGCTGCCGCTGCTTTAATTCTTCCTCTTTCCTTTTTGCATAGGGGCCATAGCCCATTACGCCGGATGTCTCTTCGGTTTTAGTTCCAAAAACCTCAAAATTGAGCTTTTGGCGGTCAGACTTTATTCCATTGGTCAATGAATCCCTTTGTGTTTTAGAATCTTTTAGCTTGCCTAATTCTATCGTATATTTATTCGTAAAGGCCTTGTTAAGAGTATCTATTTTTGAGCGTTGATTATTCAGGTAGCTTACTTTAAGACGTTCTCTGATCTCTTTGTCAAATATTTTTAACTCTAATGGACGGGAGATCACCATTCCAATCATAATGGCTAATAATATTCTGGGTGTGGCCTGTGCAATCTGCTTAGCCGAGGATGAATTCTTGTTGATGCTGGAAACGATATACCGGTCCATATTAAAGATGGCCAATCCCCAAAGCAGTCCAAAAAAGATGGCAAACAAAACAGCCGCAGTGTCTCCTTTAAAAACGAAGTACATGGCATATCCACCGGATAAAGCCGCGAATAATCCGGTAAAGAATATCGTAGCTCCAATGCCTACATATTTATTGTGTTCGGTAGGGTGTTTTTCTAAGGTAGATTGGTGTACACCAGAACAGAACCAGAAAAATTTAGTAAGCGCATCCATAAAACAAAGTTAAGAAAGAATACTATTAAACTACGGGTAAGTCAACTTGTTACAGCTTTAAGCGTACAAACAATAAATTTTGACTTGTGCTTAGCATTTAAGTTATGGATAAGGTTTATATTTGACGACTAATATGGATCACGACTGACCATTAAAACTACGAAGATGAAAGAAGTTACCGTACAAGAACTGAAACAAAAGATAGACAATAAGGAAGATTTTCAACTGATTGATGTAAGAGAAACTTTCGAATATGAAACTTCAAACCTTGAAGGTGAAAATATCCCATTGGGAGGTTTGCTGATAGAAGTTGATAAAATTTCTAAAGACAAACCTGTGATCATGCAGTGCAGAAGCGGTCAGCGTAGTGCTGCAGCCGTAATGCAGTTAGAGCAAAAGGGATTTACAAACGTTTATAACTTAAAAGGCGGAATTCTTGCATGGAGACAAGAATTTGATCCTAGCATGCCTGTTTACTAAGATGAAAGGAAAGATTGCATTAAATACATTCTATACCATAGGTATTGTCATATCAATAGTTGGTTTAAAATGGGCATATACATCCCATAATTTTCCGATTGCTGGTCTTTTAGTAATTACAGCCCTGTTTTTTCTTTATTTGAAGGTGAAGATCGTCAAAGAAGTAAGAACTGGTATTAAAGACAAAGAGAGAGTTATCAAAGCTGCCAATCCTGTTAAAGAGGAAACAAATTAGAAGGAAGACCTTTCAGCCCTAAACCTGGAAGGTCTTCTAATATATACCGGCCATTGTTCATTACCGGTGTTTCAAAAGGATTATTGGTGGTTAAATAAGGACCGTCGAGATCAGCCCAATCGCACAATGGTGCCAATGCTATGCCCGCCTGTGTGCCAATAGAAGTTTCGCTCATACAGCCGATCATTACTTTCATTCCGTAAGAACGTGCCTTTAAGATCATTTGGTGCGCTTCATACATTCCCCCGCTTTTCATCAGTTTTACATTTATCCCATGATAGGCCCCCTTAATACCTTCTATATCTGCTAATCTTTGCGCTGCTTCATCTGCAAGAATGGGGATGGGACTGCGACCGGTTATCCAGGCATTGCCTTCCAGATCTTTTTTGTTCATCGGCTGTTCAATGACTACTACTCCCTGGTCATGCAGCCAATAGATCAGCTCGATCGCTTTCTTCTTGTCTGCCCAGCCCTGGTTGGCATCAACATATAAGGGTAAACGGCTCACACTTCTAATCGTATTTATTAATTCTCTATCATTTTCGGTGCCTAATTTAATCTTTAGGACTTTAAATCCCCTGGCGTCGGCTACTTTCTCCTTAACGATCTCGGGCTGATCAATTCCTATAGTGTAAGAGGTAACAGGCATTTTTGCAGGATCGGACTGGTAGATCTCATAACATGACTTTTGCAGGATCTTACCATTGATATCATTCAGGGCAATCTCTATAGCTGCTTTAATGGCAGGGTTTCCTGCTTCAATATGGTCAAGGTAATCAACAACTTCCTGGAAATTGAAAGGATGATTGAAACGGTTCCAGTCTACCTTTTTCAGGAAACTTTCTGCTGAAGAATAACTTTCCCCAAGATAAGGAACCATAGACGCCTCTCCATATCCGTCAATACCTTCATAAGTTAGTTTTAGCAATAGCAGCGGCGTACTGGTTCTGGAGAATTTGGAAATGGCAAAAGGATGTTTAAGCTCTAGAACAAAAGGAATGTGAACTGCCTGCATAGGTTTAGTAATATAAAAGTTAAAAAATGAGCGGCTCACCTAATGTAAAAATAATATCCCTAATATTGCGCCTAATATGGTCAGCTCAATCTATCAACCGTTTAAAAATTTTGATTTTAAATATGAAAACTGCTTCCTGAGCGGTGATACCTTTAAAACCCCAGTGGTACAGACTACCGTACTGCCGGAGTGGTTATTAAAAGTAGCTAATTTTAGCGGTGAGGAGCAGATCATGTTATTAGATGAGACTATCAGGTCTTATAATACTTTAAAAGTTCCTATAAACGAAGAATTACTGACTCATTTTATTGCTCCCCTGGAGGATAAAATCTCTGCTGCCTTTGCAGAAGGATATCTTGCGGTAGCTAAACTGGAAGAAGTAGATCTGTTTAAATGGATCGGTAAGTTTTTATACAGCCTTGTTTATATTGAGATGCATGCAGCCGTTGGGCAGCAGCAGCTAAGCAGTGATGGATTAAATATGTCTCAGGGGCTGATGCATAAATTTGGAAACCTGCATACCATGATCCAGAGTATTTACCTGAATGTAGAATTTGAAGATTTCTCCCCATGGTCGCTGGTGATTGTTCCCTTAGAAAAAGATGATATCCCTTTTAGCTTCAGAGATGAAATAAATACCCTCACCTTCTCTTTAAAACTTAAAGATTTCGGCATCATTGCCTGTCTTCAGGATAATGGAACCAACAAAAGATACCATGAGGAGATACTCAATCAGATCAGCGGTCAGAAGCTAACAGAACAGCAGTTTGAAGAACTTTGTGCAAGGTTCTTTTATTCGGCCTACCTGTTTAACCGTTTACCTGAATATACGATCATGCCTGTAGAAGGATCAATCTATATCGATGCAATGCCCTTAAGAGGCACAATGAACAAACCCCTGTTTGACGTATGGCAGCACAAAACCTATGCGCAGGTACTGGAAAACTTCTGGAAGCCATGGGGGAACCTGTTGATGGAGATTAGAAAGGATCCCAATGCGCCTACCAGTTACTTCACGCCGCCTTCTCTTCCTGCTGCAGGCTAGCCCTGTCCTGTAATGGCCGCAAGGAAATGAGGTACAATTCCTGGCACCAATATGATTGTAACGATGATGCCGGTAATGGCACCAAATAGATGTGCATCATGGTTAATATTATCCCTGGAGCTTTTAGACATGTAATAACTATATACCAGGTATAGTACGCCAAACAATGCTGCCCAGATCGGAATAGGTAAAGGGAAGATCATCAAAGTATTCAACGGATAGAATAAGATATAGCTAAACAAAACCGCAGAAATTGCTCCGGAAGCACCTAAGCTGTGGTAATGGAAATCATTCTTGTGTTTAAAAACAGAAGGGATGTCACTCAGGATCAACCCTACAAAATATACGATGGCAAAGGGAATACTTCCTATTGTTGATTCCAGCGTAAAGGCGAAGAAATAAAAAGTGAACATATTAAAGATCAAATGCATCCAGCTGCCGTGGATTAAGCCGCTGGTGATGAGAGTATATACATTTTGTTTGCGGTAAACGCTGTAAGGATGAAGCATGAACTTTCCATAAAGACTGCTGTCATTAAAGGCATATATACTGGTAACCAGCGTAAAAATGAAGATTAAAGAGGCAACGGGGGTATTATGAAGATATTCGATCATGTTATTTCGTATTGATATTAATATGGTTGTGCAATCTAGCAATTGGATAACGCAAATGTGTGGTTTCGTGGTAATTTGAATTCATGTATACAAATTGTAACTGTGCCGCAGGGTCCTTAGCCAGCTCCGGGTCTTTCAGCTTCGCCTGATCTAATTTATTACGAAGTTCAGGGTCTTTTTGCAAGAGGCCGGTAGCAGTATCTTCAAATACGTAGGCCGAAAAATATTCCTTCTGGTCTAAAATAGAATCGAAAAAGTTCCAGGTAAAGAAAGAATCTGTAGCCTGTGGTTCTAAGGTCTCCATAATATATCTGTTTTGTGGCTGATCTACATAGACAATATAATCATCTTTATAAAACCTAAGGATATTTTCCTGTACGCGAAGCTGAATAGAATTATGCAGATAATGTCCTTCATATGGTTTCGGAGAAGTTTTGTAATCAGCAATGTAATAGCTGTCTACAGGAATATCCTGATCAGCAGTCAGCTGTTTTACTTTTACGCCATTCAATTTTAACAGCCCGATCACCTTATCCCATGCTTTAGGAATGATATAGGCAACAGGTTTTTCTACGGTGATCAGTGGTTCAAACTTATTCCAATATTTAATAGTTTTGGTATAAGGCTCACTTCTGTCGTAATAAAGCCTGTCTGCCCCGCTCACCATACTTGGCTTGTACTTAGCAGCAAATCCCTTGAATGAAAGGGTATCATAAACAACTTCGTTCAATTTCCAGCTCAGCGGAAATTCCTTTTGTTTTGCTATAGCTGCATCTGCCTCGTGTTTGTTTGCTCCAATTACTTTAGCATCATGGCTAACCAGGTCTACATAGGTTTGAAGTAACTGGTAGGTGGCTTCAACTCTTCTGTTGAAGGCCTTGAGCATATGAGTCTCCGGCATAAAACCAATAGAATTATGTAAGGCGGCATAACCTGTAGAATAACGCGGCGACTCCAGGAAACCAGTAATACCCGCTTCCGGAGTTTCTTTGACTGAATTGATATAGGGGATCAGCTCAAAGCCCTTTTTTTTCATTTCGCTATATAGCGCAGGCACCATGTTTTTTGTTAAATAAGCAGAAAGTATAGGGTTTAATTTATCTTTCTGCGTAGGGATCAGTGTCATGGTATATTGATAATCTGCACCATCACTGGTATGGGTATCTACAAATATCTCTGGCTGCCAGGTAGTAAAGATCTGCTGAAAAGCCGCAGAATTCTTAGAGTCCGTTTTGATGAAATCCCTGTTCAAATCATAATTCTTGCTATTTCCTCTAAACCCATAACTCTCCGGGCCGTTTTGGTTAGCTCTGGAGGTACTGCTGCGGTTAAATGAACCATCGATATTGTAAATAGGAATGATACAGATCACTACATTATCTGGTAAACGATTTGTTTTTAGAAGATCTCTTGCAAGCATCATGGAGGCATCTATACCTTCCGGCTCCCCGGGATGAATGCCATTGTTGATCAATAATACCCTTCTATCACTTTTTCTGATGGCTACCGGATCAAAAACTTTATTTTTAGATAATACCAATAGGTTTAGCGGTTTCCCAAAATCTGTATTTCCATAAGAAAGGAACTTTGCCTGTGGATACTTTGCGGCTAGCTCTTTATAAAAACTGATCGCCTCATTGTAAGTAGCCGTCTGGTTTTTATTACTGAGTTCGTATGGTGTTTGCTGTGCAAATGTAGTTAAGGAAAGAAAGAAAAATAAAAAGAATAAAAAAGCCTTTGTCAGCATAAGTTTGTTTTAAGTATACAAACTTAGTTATTAATACCTTTTGAAGGTCTTCCTGGATAGTCCCATTTTTCCGAAATTATACTTTAGTCCTACAGACAAATAAGTATATATATCAGACTTCCCGCTTTTGTAGGTGACCTTTGAATCATCATAACCATCAAGTCCCTCGCCAAGGGTAAAGTTTCCCTGATAATTGATGTTAAACACATACCGGTAAAATCCTTCGTGGTCTGGAAAATACAGGTTAATTCCAATATTCAGCGGAAAAAAAATATCCTTTGAAGTGGCTTTTTCCGTACCTATATATTCAATATCATCCTGATAGAAAGGAGTACTGTATAAGGTATTATTCTTAATTACTCCTATTCCCGCACCGAGATAGGCGCCTCTGGTCCAATTGGAACTGCCCCTGTAATGATCCTCCATCAATTCGCCCAAAGATACTTTCCCATTGATAGAGAATGATTGATAGGAATTTACAAATTGCCTGTTCAAAGGGTCTTTATTGATATCACCGCCATTGATCTCTCCCTTTTGAATTTCCAGCCCCAGGCTCGTAAATGGAGTAAACAGATAATCGAGTGTGCCATAACCTGCAATTCCGGAGCCATGTTCTTTCACTTCTGTAAAAGACTCTGTAGTACCTATGCCCGCACCCAGGGAGAATTTGTAAAAATTGGATTGTGCAAATGAAGAAAATTTGATTCCCAATAAAAGTGTTAAAATGATTATCCTTTTCATTTGTTGAGATTGTAAACGGGAATTATGATCTTTAGCTAAATTACTTTTTAAAAATATGCTAAAATATCAGAATCGCAATAACTCTTTACAAAATAGATTTACTGAATATGTGAAAATCGATACGCAGTCAGATCCGGCGTCGGCTAGTGTTCCTTCTACAGAAAAGCAAAAGAACCTTGGAAAAGTATTGGTTGCGCAATTACTGGAGATCGGCATCACAGATGCACACCTGGATGATTATGGATATGTGTATGCTACCATACCCTCAAATTCGGAAAAAAATGTGCCTGTGATCTGTTTCTGCTCGCATATGGATACTTCTCCGGATTGCAGCGGTAATGAAGTTAAACCGATTATACATTCCAATTACCAGGGTCAGGATTTAATTCTTCCGGATGACCACTCTGTAGTTTTAAGAATGACCGATCATCCGGATTTGAAAGACCAGATCGGTAATGATATTATCACTGCCAGCGGCACTACCCTTTTAGGAGCAGATAACAAAGCCGGATTAGCAGAGATCATGGAGGCAGCAGCATTCCTGGTACAGCATCCGGAATTAAATCACGGGACCATAAAAATATTGTTTACCCCCGATGAAGAAATTGGCAGAGGCGTAGATAAAGCAGATCTTAAAAAATTGGGCGCTGATTTTGCTTATACGATAGACGGTGAAACCTGCGGTTCTATAGAAGATGAAACCTTTTCTGCTGATGGTGCTGTTTTAACTATACAGGGTATCAGCTCACACCCGGGTTTTGCAAAGGGTAAAATGGAAAGTGCCATTAAGATTCTTGGTGATGTGATCAGTGCCTTGCCTAAAGATACACTGACACCCGAGGCTACAGCAAATAAAGAAGGATTTTTACATCCTGTAAGTATGCAGGGAAGTGTAGAGCAAGCAGAAGCGCATTTTATTATACGTGATTTTGATGATGCTTTACTGGCAGCACATGGTCGTACATTGGAAGAGCTGGTCAAGAAAGTAATGACCGCTTATCCGCATTCCAGTTATGAGCTTAAAATCAAAGAGCAGTACCGTAACATGAAAAAAGTGTTAGATCAGTACCCACAGGTTTTGGAATATGGCGTGCTAGCTATTGAACGTGCCGGTATCCCGGTTAAAACACAAAGTATAAGAGGCGGAACAGACGGGTCAAGATTATCCCTGATGGGATTACCATGTCCTAATATTTTTGCTGGTGAACATGCCTTCCACGGCAAACAGGAGTGGGCTTCTGTGCAGGATATGGAAAAAGCGGTTCAAACAATTGTTAATCTTGCTCAGATCTGGGAAGAGAAAACCAATTAGATTATTGTTCAGGGCCAGCCAGCCGCATTTCTGCCAGGTATTGGTCCTGACCATCATCAAATAATAAATGACATTCCCAGCCGGTTTCCCGAGCTATCTTTTTTAATAAAATTGGATCGATATAAAGCCAGTTGAACCATTCACCTTTTTCATTCTTATAAACGTACTGATACGAAACTTCGCCGTAGTATTTATCGGCGGGCATCTCTGTATCTTCATATAGATAAGTGATATCCGAACTGTCGAACAGTAACTGTCCGCCTTCATTCAGCAAAGATTTAGCGTGGTTAAGAAAATTCTTAAATCCTTCTAATGTACCTGTAAGGCCTATCCCATTCATCAGGAATAACAGTGTATCAAATTTTTCGGCAGTATACGTAAAGATATCCCCCTCGATGGCGTTCGCTATACCGCGACTTTTCATGATTTCCACTGCTACAGGAGAAATATCCAGTGCTACAATGTCAAAGCCTCTTTCCTGGAGGATGAGTGCATGGCTTCCTGCACCTCCGCCAACATCAAGTACTTTCCCTTCACACATATCCAATGCTTCCAGTTCAATATCCGGCATTTCTTCTTCTGTACGAAAGAATATGTCTACAGGCATCTGTTCAGGTTCATCGTATGAATTGTTTAGCCATAGTATTTCTGTTGTACCATTGGCAAACTGGTCTTGTAGTGCATTTCCAAAAACATCCATAGCGCTAAGGTATCAAAAATATTTTTTAGGTATCGGACGGAAGGGGCCTTATCTCATCAGGTTTGCCCTGATACTCCAGTCTTGTTTTAGGCAAACTTTCGGGATAATTATCCCTGATGAAGGAGATCATCTGCTCCCGAACATCACAGCGCAGATCAAATGCCTGTGAAGAATTCCTGGCACTCATTAAAAAACGGACTTCTATGCTGTGCTCTTTATTATCGGTTACCTGTACCACATTGACCCTTTTATCCCATAATGGATGTGTGATCAATAGCCGGGTTAGCTCTTCTCTTAAAGGAGGGATGGGAATCGTGTAATCCAGATAAAGGAAAAC
>Ga0233344_1000213_pt1 | contig 10543 bp, 8 predicted proteins | sample GEONDECOMP281_FD_180697 | JGI IMG/M metagenome (GOLD analysis project Ga0233344, IMG submission 180697) | Leaf litter microbial communities from Shasta-Trinity National Forest, California, United States - GEON-DECOMP-281 | ecosystem: Environmental > Terrestrial > Plant litter > Unclassified...
AGCTGGGGGCGCCAATTAAACAATTAGCTGCTGAAGCTGCGGAATATGAAAAGGCAAACCAGGTGAAGTTAAGGATGGTTTTCCTGGGCAGAGGTGGCAGGGCACAAGAAGAGTGGATAAAGGAATGGACCGCTGCTGGATTGACTACCTTACAGTTGGGCGAACAGCCGGAAGAAAAAATATCGGAAATACTGAGCAGTACCACGTATGGAATTTATTCTACGCCATTGGTATTGACCGGAAAAAGTGGTGCCGTTGCAGCGATGCGGGAGCATGGTGTCCATTTGCTTTGTGTATCGGGCAAGTGGGAAGCAAGAGGCATCAAAATAAAAGACAACCCTTTTGGGATTGTAGATTATAAAGGAGGAAATTTTGGTGAGCTGTTTACTACGGTGCCGGATTTTTCTTTATTACCTACAGTACCAAAGGTAGCAGAGCAGTTTAAAACTGATCTTTTAACACATTAATCTGGACAGGAATATATATGAAGATAGTTGTAACTCACCCTACTGGTAACCGGAATGTAAGAGCTGTGATCTCCTCTTTTGAAGAGGCAGGGATTTTAGCGAAGTTCAGTACTACGCTGGCGGTGGATCCGAATAGTTTCCTGCTGAATTTATTGCCTGAACAGCTGCGTAAGGAGTTTATCAGGAGATCATATCCGGTAAAGTTTAATCATATACATACCCGGCCATTACTGGAGCTGTCACGTAATATTTTACCCAAATTAGGTTTTAAAAGTGCTGTAGCACATGAAAGTGGTTTTGCCAGTGTGGATAAGGTATACGGTGACCTGGATAAGGCTACCGGAGAGTATTTAGGTGTTTTATTACAGGAGCAGGATGTAAATGCAGTTTATGCCTACGAAGATGGAGCACTGGAAACATTTACCCGTGCAAAAGCATTGGGACTTACCTGTATCTATGATCTGCCTATTGCTTATTGGGAAACGCTGAGACGGCTAATGATGGAAGAAGCTGAGCGTTTACCAAACTGGATTCCTACATTGGGTGGTGCGATCAATGATTCCAAAGAAAAATTGGAGCGTAAGACACGTGAACTTGAACTGGCAGATGTGGTAGTTGGGCCAGGTAAATTTGTACTGGATTCTTTACCTGAATGGGCAGCTGGTAAACAGCTGATCATGTCTCCTTTTGGCTCTCCGGAATCAAAATCAGCTACCGAACTAACAGAAGATTTAGATGTATCCCGCCCTTTAAGAGTGCTTTTTGTGGGTTCTTTAGGTCAGCGCAAAGGGTTAGGCGATTTATTTGCAGCTGTAAAATTGCTGGATCCTGAAAAGATTGAATTGGTAGTGATGGGCTCTTTAATAGCGCCGCTTGAATTTTATAAAAGTGAGCTGCCAAATTTCACTTATGAAAAAGGGCGGCCTAATGCGCAGGTATTAGAACTCATGAGAAGTTGTGATGTATTTTGTCTGCCTTCGATTGTAGAAGGGCGTGCACTGGTGATGCAGGAAGCAATGAGCCAGGGCCTGCCCCTGCTGATTACGCCCAATACTGGCGGTGAAGACCTGGTAATTACCGGTGAGACTGGTTTCCTGGTTCCTATCCGTTCACCAGAAGCGATTGCCGAAAAATTAAACTGGTACATCGCTAACCGTGCGGTAACAAAGAAAATGGGGGCTCTGGCAAAAAAACATGCCGCGAAATATACCTGGAAAGGATATGGTGATAAAATTGTAGCAGAATTAACAGGTAAAGATGCAAAATAACAGGCCGGCATATAAAAGGAAAGTTGCTGTAGACCCGGATTTGTGGTTGAAGAGAGGAGTATGGCTTTATTTTTTCCTGGTTATTTTTGAAGGTGCCCTGCGTAAGTGGGTGTTACCAGGGTTGGCTACGCCTTTACTTGTCGTGCGGGATCCTATTGCAGTGTGGCTAATTTATAAGGTATGGAACAAAGGAGACTTACCCTCTTCTGTCTATTTAAAGCTTATGGTATGGGTAACGATTATATCAGTTTTTACCACACTTGCTTTTGGACATGGGAACCTTGCGGTAGCCATATTTGGAGCCAGAGTATTTTTAATACACTTTCCATTGATGTTTGTCATTGCAAGGATCTTTAACAGGGATGATGTGCTGGAGATGGGGCGTGTGCTTCTTTGGATATCCATTCCAATGGCCGTACTCATTGCTATGCAATTTTATAGTCCACAATCGGCCTGGGTAAATCGTGGTATTGGCGGTGATATCGCAGGCGGTGGGTTTAGTGGTGCCAATGGGTTTTTCAGGCCACCGGCCACCTTTTCATTCACCAATGGTACCCACCTTTTCTTTAGTATGACGGGATGTTTTCTATTTTATTTTTGGCTAAATCCCACAGGTACTAATAAGCTTGTAATGATCGCTGCTACCATTGCTTTAATTGCGGCGATACCATTATCGATTAGTAGAAGTCTTACTTTCTTTCTGGGAGTAACAGTTATATTTCTATTGGTTTCAGTTGTTCGAAAACCAGCCAATCTGCTGCGAATGATATTTGCAATGATTGGTTTTGGTGTAGTACTGATGATTTTAAGTCAGGTTAGTTTTTTTCAAACGGCTACTGATGCATTTTTTATGCGTTTCTCCAATGCAGCAGATTCTGAAGGTGGTTTAAATGGAACATTAGGAAATCGTTATATAGGTGGTATGGTGAATGCTTTAATAGATTCTTCTAAACAACCTTTTTTTGGCTATGGAATAGGGATGGGAACAAATGTGGGCAGTATGTTATTAACAGGCGGACGCACGTTCCTGATCGCTGAAGATGAGTGGAACAGGGTAATTGGTGAGATGGGTACTTTGATGGGGCTTTCTGTCATATTTATACGAATTGGCCTGAGTTTTAAAATGTTTGGCGGGGCATACAAGAGAATGGTTGCCGGTGATGCCTTACCCTGGCTGTTACTGAGCTTTGGCCTGCTGGTTATACCGCAGGGACAGTGGGCGCAGCCTACTAATCTAGGCTTTAGTGCAATGATTGGCGGCCTGATCCTGGCATCGATGAACGGAAAGGTTAAAGTTGTAGCAGATGATGATTCTTCTCATAAAACAATATATGCAAAACCAGTTCCCGGCATTCAGTTTTCAAATGCTTTACCTATAAATACTACGATATGAAAATAGTCTTCTTTGCTCATCCTTTATTCCTTGGCTCACAGAGTATGCCGCGTTTCGTCAGCATGCTGGCGGAGGGGATGCAGAGCCATGGGCATGAAGTAGAGATATGGAGACCAAAGCCGCTGTTTAGAAATATTCCGCTAAACGGATTAAAAAAATGGCTGGGCTATATTGATCAGTACCTTGTGTTTCCACAGCAGGTAAAAAGTAAGATAAAAAACAATAAAAAAGATGTGCTCTATGTGGTGACCGACCATGCTTTAGGACCCTATGTACCTTTGGTAGCTAATTTGCCGCATGTGATCCATTGCCATGATTTTTTAGCACAGGCATCAGCAAAAGGTGTTTATCCACAAAACGTGACCTCAGCAACCGGGATTAAATATCAGGATTATATCCATAGTGGTTATAGTAAGGGTAAAAACTTTATTTCCGTCTCAGAGAAGACCAAAGCCGACCTGTCTGTTTATCTGGATCAGCAGCCAGAGCGATCGAACGTTATTTATAACGGGTTAAACCCTGCATTTAAACCTTTGGAGATAGCTTTATCGAGAGCTACTTTAGGGTTGGAATTGCAGTTAGATCTTAAGAATGGATATATCCTTCATGTGGGAGGGAACCAGTGGTACAAGAACAGGACTGGTGTAATTGCAATCTACGACCAGTGGCGGAAGCTTTCCGGATTATCCTTGCCGCTGCTGCTTATCGGACAGAAACCTGCTGCTGCTTTAATTCAAAAATACGAGGCTTCGCCTTATAAAGATGATATTCACTTTTTCTCTGGTATTAACGATGAAGCGGTACGCCTTGCTTATGCAGGTGCTTCGGTTTTCCTTTTTCCATCTATCGCTGAAGGCTTCGGCTGGCCGATAGCTGAAGCAATGGCATCAGGCACAATTGTAGTGACTACTAATGAGGCACCAATGCTAGAAGTTGCAGGAGAAGCAGCGTTTTTGATCAGCGGTAAACCGGTAGCAAAGGAGATGGAGGAGAAATGGGCTGCAGAGGCTGCGATGGTGCTTGATAAAGCAATTAACCTGGATGAATCTGACCGTAATGAATGGCTGGCAAAAGGTTTTCAGCAAATCGAAAAGTTTAAACTGACAGATGCACTCGACCGGATTGAAAAGATTTATAGGGAAGTATTAAACGATAGTAAACAATGAAGATATTACATATAGTTCCCTCTTATAAACCAGCATATATCTATGGCGGACCTATTGAGTCTGTTTCGAGGTTGTGTGAAGGGCTGGCTATGGCAGGTCATCAGGTAGACGTTTTTACTACGACAGCCAATGGAGAAACGGAACTGGACGTGGAGGCTGGTGTGCCGATAATAGTCGATGGTGTGAGCGTAACCTATTTTAGGCGGATCACTAAAGATCCAACACATATTTCTACCGATTTATGGAAACACTTATATGCCAATGTGAAGTCTTACGATATTGTAAACATCCAGTCCTGGTGGAACATTCTGGTGATTGTTGCCGCCTGTATCTGTCATTGGAAGAAGGTTAAAGTGGTGATCTCGCCGAGGGGAATGCTGAGTGAATATATTTTTGAATCAGGCAGCAGCAAAGCAAAAAAGATCATCCATAGCACCATAGGAAAATCGGCTTTGTCAAAAAGCTGGTTTCACGCTACAGCTGAAGCTGAGTATGAGGAGTGCAGAAAAATCATCAAGGGGTGGAAGGGATTTATCGAGCCCAATATTATCACCTTGCCCGACGTGCCTTTGTTAAAGCAGGAGAATAATGTATTTACGCTCATATTTATGTCGCGTGTGCATCCAAAAAAGGGGATTGATATTCTTTTTCATGCGGTTAGCAGGTTGCCATTTGAGGTGATCCTGAAAATTGCTGGTTCTGGTGAGGAGTCCTATATCACGGAATTACATGAATTGGCTGAAAAGCTGAATATAACAGAGAAAATTGAATGGATGGGCTGGGTAGATCGAAAGGATAAATTTACAGCCTTGATGAAGTCGGATTTATTTGTACTGGTGTCACTAAACGAGAATTTTGCCAATGTGGTGATCGAATCACTGCATATGGGGACGCCGGTATTGGTATCCGAAGAGGTTGCACTCTCTGCATTTGTGCAGCGCAAAGATGTTGGATGGGTTTCTTCACTGGATGTAGTGGATGTGGTAGAAAAATTAATTGCTGCCCATAAGGACAAAGATAAAATGAAAAGAATCAGGGAAAATGGCAGAATAATCATTGAAGAAAATTTTTCTGCAGCAAAGCTGGTTCAGCAATATGTGAATGAATACCAGAAGGTTATCAGCAGCTAATTGCTGATGATTTCAAAATAATAAATATTAAAACCAATTAAAATGCTCAATTCTACTGTTTTACAGGCCTTAATTTTAACGAAGAACGAAGAACCAAATCTGAAAAGGGTATTGGATAAATTGACTTGGCTGGAGAAGGTGGTAATCCTGGATAGCTTTAGTACAGATGAAACCTTAGCAATTGCTGCTGCTTATCCTAATGTAACGCTTGTGCAGCGTGCTTTTGATACCCATGGCAAGCAGTGGAATTTTGGTCTTTCTTTGTTAGATAGTGATTGGGTGTTAAGCCTGGACGCAGATTATGTGCTGCCGGATGATTTTATCGCGGAGACGATCACTTATGTCGAATCTGGTGACAAAACAGCTTATGAAACGAACTTTAAATTCCTGGTTTTTGGGAAACCCTTATTAAAAGATAATACTACTCCGCGCCCGGTGCTGTTTAAAAAAGCACTATGTTCTTATTTTGATGACGGACATACACAGCGTTTACAAATTGGAGGGCCTGTAGGAATGTATAAATCTTTGATTTTGCATGATGACCGTAAATCTTTGAGCAGGTGGCTGAGTAACCAGGATGGTTATGCGATTAAAGAGTGTAATAAGCTGGTAACCAGTTCTGGTGAAGGATTGCCACTCAGTTCGAAGATCCGCAAAACAAAGGTGCTGGCGCCTTTTATTGTATTTTTCTATTCCTTATTTATTAAAGGATTGATTTTTAATGGATGGAGGGGATGGCATTATACATTGCAGCGAACGATGGTAGAGATTATTCTCGCCTTGCGGTTAATTGAAGAAGAAAAATTAAAAAAAGATACGGAGGTTTAAATGGGAGTGGAAGTAGATACAACATCCAGAGTAAACCTCGCAGGTTTTAATGCTGGTATTGGTTTAGAACGGGGAGCGGGAAAATTGAAAGAGATCGGCTGGTATTTTATCAAAATGATCTTTTTTTTATCGGCTATGCCATGGCCAAATTCATTGAAGTGTAGTTTATTGAGATTATTTGGATCAACAGTAGGCCATGGAGTAATTATTAAACCCAGGGTGAACATTCATTTCCCCTGGAAGCTAACAGTAGGTAACAACGTGTGGATTGGTGAAGAAGCGTTCCTGCTGAATTTTGAAAGGTTAACGATAGGTGACAATGTATGTATTTCACAGCGCGCTTTTTTATGCGGTGGAAACCATGATTTCAGGGTTTCGGAAATGCCTTATCGCAATGGGCCGATTACCCTGATGCCGGGAAGCTGGGTGGGTGCATCTGTTTTTGTATCTCCGGGTGTAACTATAGGTACAGATACAGTGATTACAGCTGGATCTGTAGTAACAGCAAATGTAGAGTCTAATGGAATATATAAGGGAAATCCTTTAGTTTATATCAAACCAAGATGGAAGTAAAGAAACGGATATTAGTTTTAGGGATCAATTGTTTGCCTGAATTGACCGGTATAGGAAAATATACAGGAGAGATGATTACATGGCTGGCAGAAAATGGACATGAAACAACAATGGTAACCGGGTTTCCGTATTATCCAAATTGGAAAGTACAAAAACCTTATACGGGAAACGGCTATAAAAAGGAGATGATGCATGAAGACAATCTAACAATTTATAGGTGTCCTTTATATGTTCCCGCCAATCCATCAGGCCTTAAAAGGTTGATTCATGAGGCCGTATTTTTTGTTTCTGCGGGTTTTGTGGTTTTCACCTTATTATTTAAGAAGAAGCAGGATATTATTTTTGCGATTGCACCTCCGTTTCACCTGGCAATTCTGGCTTTGTTTTATCGTTTTTTTAGGGGTGGACGTATTGTATACCATGTTCAGGATTTGCAGATAGAGGCTGCAAAAGAACTGAATATGTTAAAACCATGGATGTTTAAGCGTTTGTTTTCTATAGAACACTTTATTTTGAGAAAGATGAACTTTGTAAGTACAATTTCTGAAGGGATGATGGCCAGGGTAGCTAAGAAAGTACCAAAAAAGATTATGTTCTTTCCTAACTGGGTAGATACTGAAAGCTTTTATCCGCTTGCTGACAGAGATTTACTAAAAGTAAAGTGGGGTTATCAGGCAGATGACCATATTGTTCTGTATTCAGGAAGTATAGGAGAAAAGCAGGGATTGGATAGTTTGATCAGAATTGCTGATCAGCTGAAAGCCACAGAGAATATAAAGTTTTTGATTTGTGGTACAGGGCCGTTTAAGCAAGAGCTGATTCGCATGGCAGAGGAGAAAGAATTGGAGAACATGTCTTTTCTGCCCCTGCAGGGATATGATGTATTTAATGAATTTTTAAATATGGCAGATGTGCACCTGGTGCTGCAAAAGGCAAATGCAAGTGACTTAGTTATGCCCTCTAAGCTGACCTCAATTTTAGCCGTAGGAGGATTGGCGTTGGTGACCGCAAATCCTGGTACTACTTTATTTGATGTAATTAATACCCATGAAATGGGGGTGGTGATCGAGGCTGAAAATGAACAGTTGCTGGCAGAGGCTATTGTTTATATCTCTGAAAACGATCATGATCAGTTCCGAACCAATGCCAGAAAGTATGCGGAACAATATTTGGATAAACGTAATATTTTACCAAAAATGCTGGCTGACATAGCTTAAGAAGGCGAAAAAACACTGATAAAATTACTCCTTATGAAAAGAATTTTTACGATTATATTTCTATTCACGCTGCAGTCCCAGCTGCATGCACAGTTTTTAGATTCATTACAGGTTAAAGCAGGTACATCAGCTTCAATTGCCAGCAGGGACTATTTGCCTTTATGGCTGCAGGCAAATCAGTTTGGTACAGTAGCTGATCGTAAATCTGATTTCACCACTCACGTCAGTTTATATAATTCAAACCGTATTGGTGCCAAGACTACCATATATGATACGCCAGCTGATGACAAGGCTTTATACTTAAGTTATGGGTTGGATGCTTACAATAATGATCACTTACAAAAAACATTTTTTGAACAGGCGTTTGGTAAGGCACGATATAAAAATCTAACTTTAAGTGTTGGAAGATTTGAACAGATCGTAGGGGAAGTAGACCACGATTTGTCTAGTGGCTCATTAGGGGTTAGTAGTAACGCAAGGCCTATACCGCAAATTAATTTATCACTTGAATATACTGATATTCCTTTTACTGATGGCTGGTTCCAGTTTAAAGGAATGTTTACACATGGCTGGATGGGAAATGACCAGTTTTTAAAGAATTCTTATCTGCATGAGAAGAATTTATATGTGCGTTTCGGTAAGCATAAACTTAAACTTTATTTAGGTATACAGCATTATGCAGTATGGGGTGGTGAAAGAGAAGGATTCCGTAATCTAGACAGATCGTTGGGTGGATTTTTTAAGGTAATAACAGGAATAGCCGGTGATGATGGCAGTACTACTGGTCAGATACGTCCAAACAGGCCGGGTGATCAGAGAGGTGTTGTTGAGGGGGGGGCTGAATGGGAAAATGATAATATTAAATTTCAACTAAATGCGCAAATGCCTTTTGATACTGGACAAGGACTAACTTATAGAAATCAGGATCATTTGGTAAGTTTAAATATTACCAATAAACAGCCGGATGCTATTTTGCAGAAAGTAGTTTTAGAATTTATTTATACCAAACAGATGAATAATTTTTATCCTACCCAATACAGGGAAAGTTATTATAATAATGGAGTATACCGCACAGGCTGGGAATTTGATGACCACATTATTGGAACCCCTTTATTTATAAATAGGGTAAGGGCACAGGATTATTTTCCTGATGTAAAACCTTTCAACTGGAACGGACCAACAGCTGTCATATTACCTTTTAGCAATATTGTGAGTAACAGGACAGTAGGTGGGCATGTGGGAACAGTGATAGCCATCACCAGAAACCTAACCAGTAAAACTATGCTGACCTACACCCAAAATTATGGAAATTATAATGTGTCCTATTTTGATAAGTATAAAGCACAGTTTTATAGTCTGGAAGAACTGAGATATCAATTGAAAGATTCACCATTGTCTATCAAAGCCAGTTTTGCTTACGACGCTGGTGACCTCTCACAGAACTTTGGTTCAATGATAGGAATACAGTGGCAGTTAAGACCATAATTGGTGTATAGTTAGCAGTACATGATAAGGTTTTTTTTAATTTAAAATGCAGAATAATATTAAGAATATTTTAATTTTAAGTTTATAAAGTAATAAAATATGTGTTTTCATCATTTAAATCTTTCAATTTTTGTAGATTATTGGAAGTATAAAACTTAATTTTTTATGGTTAAACTTTATTTTCCCCCACTGGTATAATTCTTGTTACATGATTTTGTATTTTTAAGCGTAAATTTCTAAAAGCCCTACCATGCCAATACAAACCCGTTACCTTTATTTGTTGAAATATATCCTGCCAATCACGGATGTACTGATGCTAAATATTGTTTATATAAGTGCCTATTATTTTACCGCTTATTTAGGCAAAGGTTTGAATGAAGAATTACAGCGGCACTACCTCGTGGTATGCAATTTACTCTGGTTATTTAATACTGCGGTGTTTGGATTATATTCTGAATATAACGCACGTAAGATTGAACGTATTTATAGAGGCACCATAAAGAGTTTATTATTACATTTTGTTCTTTTCTCTATTTATCTGTTATTTGCGAAGGATTACGAATTTTCAAGAAGTTTTCTTTTATTCTTTTATATATTTCTATTCCTGTTGTTTATGGCAAACAGGTTTATTGGGACCTATATTCAGCATGTATTGATCAATAGATTTAATAGCACAAGGAAAGTTGCCGTTTTAGGTAACAATGATACGGGTATTCGTCTCGTTAATTATCTGCAAAAACAAAGAAATGTTGATTTTTATGGTATTGTTGGAGATGATGAGTGTATATACGGAGATGCAAATGGAAATATATCAATAGCAGGCTGTGAAAAGCTGCAGGAAGCAGCTGCTTATGGAGTTAAGGACGTATATGTTTCTGTATCGCCTGGGAGGATGCATGAGATAGGCCCACTGGTAATGGAAGCAGATAAACAGCTGCTTCGTTTAAAGTTTATACCTGATCTGGCCGGAGCGTTAGCGGCGCCTTACACGATTAGTTATATGGGCGGAGAGTTTC
>Ga0233344_1000214_pt1 | contig 10532 bp, 5 predicted proteins | sample GEONDECOMP281_FD_180697 | JGI IMG/M metagenome (GOLD analysis project Ga0233344, IMG submission 180697) | Leaf litter microbial communities from Shasta-Trinity National Forest, California, United States - GEON-DECOMP-281 | ecosystem: Environmental > Terrestrial > Plant litter > Unclassified...
TGACCCAGTTCCTGGACAGGTATCACCCAACAGATCCCAAAGCAGATCCTTATGATCCCAATACACAATGGACATCCGGCAGTTTTGCTTACACCGGTTCAACGCCCTTCAGCAATTCAAGTTTTGGTATTCAGAATGGAACCTACGTGAGGTTAAAATCTGCTGAACTTGGCTACAGCGTTCCGCAAAAGTTTGCAGAAAGAATCGGTATTAAAGGTGCCCGATTATTTGTAAATGGCTATAACCTGCTTACCGTAACCGGATTGAAGTATGTAGATCCGGAACATAATTCAGGTAATTATGGCTATACCTATCCATTGAACAAAACCTATTCCTTAGGGGTAAATATTAAATTATAGTAAAGAAGATATCATGAAGAAACATATATATATTCTGCTGTCCATGCTGCTCTTATGGGCACCAGCATGTAAGAAACTGGATATTGCACCAATGAACATTATACAGGATAAGGATGTGTTTACCAGCGAGGGTGGCATCCAATCCTATATGGCCAGGATTTACAGTGAACTGCCTATAGAAGATTTCAGATACTCTTCTACCATGGGATTTAACCATTTTTGGTTAGTTAACCCCTTCAGTGCTACCAGTGGCGAAGCACTGAGCCGTGATCAGAACAATGATACGCAGGAAACTTTTGGCTACTGGGATGATGCTTATCATTTGATCAGGGAAGCGAATTATTTTATGGAAACCTTACCTGCCTATAAAGGTTCTTATACCCCTGCACAGGTCAATGCCTGGCTGGGTGAAGCACGGTTTATACGGGCAGTTACCTATTTTGCGCTGGCAAAACGTTATGGCGGCGTTCCGATTGTAGATAAAGTACTTCAATATCCTGAACAAAGCGTGGAGGAGTTAAAGATTCCGCGTTCATCAGAAGAAAAGGTATACGACTTTATTGCGGCAGATCTTGATTATGCCTATGCCAATATGAGCGAAACTAACCAGGCGGGAAGAGCAAATAAGTATGTAGCTGCTGCCTATAAATCAAGGGCGATGTTATTTGCCGGCTCTATTGCAAAATATAACCAGATCAGTTTATTTGATGGCAGCAATAATCGATTGTGCGGTATTCCCCAGGCAAGAGCGGCCGATTATTTTAAGGCAAGTTACGATGCCGCAGTTTTGCTGGATGGTAAATACAGCCTGTATAGAAAAACATGGGCAGCAGGAGATAAGGAAGCACAGTTTCAGAATTATGTAAACCTGTTTTTTGATGCCAGCAGTAATGAAAACATTTTTGTAAAAGAATATCAGTATCCTAATTCTGTACATGGCTATGATGCGTACAATGTACCCCGTCAATTAATGGGTGCCAATGGTTATTCTGCGGAGATCAACCCTACTTTAAATTTTGTGGAGCTATTTGATGGTATTCCTAAAAATGCGGATGGTACCCTTAAAACAATGGGAGCAGATGGCAAGTATCTGTTGTATACGAACACGATGGATCTTTTTGCTGCTGCTGAACCCCGGTTAAGAGCTACGGTAATCCTGCCCGGCGATATATTCAAAAATCAAAATATTGAAATTCGCAGGGGCATATATACTGGAAGTGCCACTGATGGCATCGGTCCTTTAATACCTGCAGGATCTACGTCACAATATCCAACAGCTAATCTGGTTACTTCTTCTACCGGTGCACAAACTCCTTATCAGCTGCCTGATGGAACAACCATGAACCCTGCCGGATTAAGTGGTGTATTCACGGCTGATGGAACAGGAGCAGTCTCCGGCTTTGCCATTAGAAAGTATCTCGTTCCTGATAAACCTACGTCGGAAGTACTGGAAAATCATTCCGACCAAACCTGGATAGAAATGCGTTACGCGGAGGTATTATTAAACCGTGCAGAAGCAGCATTTGAACTCAGTTCTTTAGGTCAGAATGGGAGCAGTTATTTATCTGATGCCGCTCAGGTTATTAGTCAGCTTCGTGATCGTGCAGGTGCAGATCCTCTGGCCATTACAGGAGGTTTAACGGATATCAATGTGATCCGTAAGGAAAGAAGAAAAGAACTTGGCTTTGAAAATAAAACCTGGTGGGACCTCAGGAGATGGAGAATTATTGATAAGGAGCAGAACAGTACTATATATCGGACTTTAATGCCTTTTTATGCCGCTAATGCAGGAAAATACTTTTTCGATGCCCGGTTAGACGAAAGAAATTCGCGCTACACGTTTGATACCAGATGGTATTATGAACAAATACCACAGGCAGACATCGCAAAAAGCCAAAACCTAGTTCAAAATCCCGGTTACTAACCGCTGAAATATCAGCTTAATCACCTAACGAAATGAAACAAATATTCTATTATATCACCCTCAGTGTTCTGCTCAGTACTTGTTATTCCTGTAAAAAAGATAATTATGATGCACCCAATGAAACCTTAAAAGGTTCGGTGACCGATGCCGGTACAGGGCAGACGGTTCAAACAGAAATAGGCAACAACGGAACAAGAATTAAATTGCTGGAGATCAGCTGGAGTGCTACACCAACTCCTTATTACATTTTCTCTATGCAGGATGGTACCTATAACAATACTAAAATCTTTGCCAGTACCAATAAGATCACGGCCGAAGGTGCATTTGTACCCATGGTGCAAACCGATGCATCAGGAAATATAATGGTAGATCAAAGTCAGACGGTCACGATTAAAGGGACAGCTACAGTAGATTTTAAGGTAGAACCTTTTTTAAGAATAGAATGGGCAGGTGTACCGGTATATAATGCTGATGGCACTGTTAGCTCTCAGTTTAAAATTACCAGGGGTACTGCTAACCCGGCTTTTCAGCTCAATATAAGTGATCTCTTCCTGTTTGTGAGTTCTACAAAATACCTGGGTAATAATGATTATGACAACAGGTACTCTAATCATGTTACCTATAGCAATACAGACGGGAATAATATCATTGGTCAAACCATTACCCTGACTACCACTGGCGGCGCATTGCCTGCCAAAAGAACCTGGTTTTTCAGGATAGGTGCAAGGGTATCCTATGGCCTCAATTATTATAATTATACAGACGTGAAAACAGTAGATGTTCCTTAACTAAAAAATAATAATGCTGATCTATAATCCAATTGTAATGAAGAAACTTCCGATTTTTATTTGTCTGTTTTTATCAATCAGTGCACGGGCGCAGTTCTCCAGTCCGGCAAGCCCGAAAGATAGGATTCCGCTGAAAGAGAAAACTGCTTTTCAGACCAGCAGTGCCTGGATTCCTGAAATTGATGTACGATCTGATATCGCTATCATTTACGGGGCAAATGACAAACCGGGGCTCACCTTTGAGCAGCGGGTAAAATCATGGCGCGACCATGGATACCAGACTCAATTTATGACCGGGATTGCCTGGGGCGAGTATCAGGAATACCACCTGGGTAAATGGGATGGAAAAAATCACCTTGGAGAAGGACAGATTACACAGCGCGGGGACACTATCTTTCATGGAAGAAATATGCCTTATGTTGTTCCTGTTCAATCTTTTATTGATTACATGAAAACTGCAGTGATCAAAAAGGTGATCGATGCGGGGATCAGCACCATCTTTTTGGAGGAACCAGAATTTTGGGCAAGAGCAGGATATGGTGAAGTGTTTAAACAGGAATGGCAAAAATATTACGGGTTTCCCTGGAGAGCTCAGGATCAATCTGCAGAAAACACCTACTTGTCCAGCAAATTGAAGTATCACTTATATTATGATGCGATAGACCAGGTTTCTTCTTATGCCAAAGCATATGGTAAAAAGCAAGGTGTAGCCGTAAAAGTTTTTATTGCTACCCATTCGTTGGTTAATTATTCTTCCTGGAGTATCGTTAGTCCTGAAGCAAGTCTTTCATCTTTGCCCGGGATAGATGGATATATTGCACAGGTATGGACTGGAACAGCGCGGGAGCCTACCTATTATAAGGGGAAAGAGAAAGAACGTGTTTTTGAAAATGCCTTTCTGGAATATGGCTCAATGGTATCCATGACCGCTCCTACCGGGCGAAAAATGTTTTTCCTGACCGACCCTATTGAAGATCGCGCACGGGATTGGGGTGATTACAAGCGCAATTACCAGGCTACTTTTACAGCAAAGCTTTTATATCCAATGGTGGCCGATTATGAAGTAATGCCATGGCCGGAACGGATCTATACCCATCCATATAAAGTGGCCAATAGTGATCAAAAGATCTTAATTCCGCAGTTTTATTCTACCCAAATGCAGATTATGGTCAATGCGCTCAATAACATGCCAGTATCATCCAGCAGGGTTTCGGGGATAAATGGAATTGGTGTATTGATGAGTAACAGCCTGATGTTTCAGCGTTTCCCTACACATAATGGTTTTGAAGATCCGCAATTCTCTAATTTTTACGGGCAAACTATGCCGCTGCTTAAAAGGGGCATTCCTGTGCAAACCGTTCATATGGAAAACCTATCTTATGCGGGTTCACTTCAAAATATCAAAGTGCTGATCGTAAGTTATTCCAATATGAAACCCATATCTGCACTAGTACACCGGCAGCTGGCAGACTGGGTGAAGAAAGGCGGGGTATTGATTTATTGCGGGCGGGATGATGATCCTTATCAGTCAGTAATGGAATGGTGGAATACCAAAGGAAATACTTTTACGGCTCCCTCACAGCATTTATTTAAACTGTTAACGATAGATTCTTCTGCTTTGGATCATCAGCAGGCAAAAACAGATGCATATTATAAAGTGGGTAAGGGGGCAGTGTACATCGTGAGAGAAAATCCTAAAGAATTTGTTTTAAAGCTCAATAACGACAGTAACTATATCAGCCTGATTAAACAAGCTTATGAAAAAGATGCCAGGGCAGGCAAGTTGCTGTTCAAAAATAATCTTTATATAGAGCGTGGGCCATATGATATTGTATCGGTATTAGATGAGAATCCTGATACTACTTCCTATAGGATAAAAGGTCCTGTAATTGACCTTTTTGATCCTCAGCTGCCTGTTTTAGCAGAAAAGGTAATTCATCCCGGGGAGCAGGCATTTGTATATGTGCTGGCGCGGGTATCCAGTAAAAAACAGCCTCAGGTATTGGCATCTGCATCAAGGATCTATGCCGAAGAAACAAAAAACAGGACCTATTCCTTTATGGCTAAAAGTCCTGCAAAGACGTTAAACAGTATGCGTATCCTTTTGCCGTCGGCACCAATAGCTACAACGATTACTGATCAGGAAGGCCATAAATTAACTTTTAAGACTTCCTGGGATACCTCTTCCAATACCAGTTTTATTGAATTTGAAAATAATCCAAAAGGAATAAATGTAAATTTAAGGTGGTGAATTTATTTGGTCATTTGGGGCTGTTATTCCGTTAAATCGTTATGCTGTTCAGTAAAATTATCTTTGTGTTGAAAGCCCTTTTACCTCAAAAATAATTAGTTATCTTGTACGACTATCCAGATAACCCATTATAAACAAGTATGAGAACAACTATTCTGCTCGCTATATTTGCTGTTTTTACAGCAAATTTGCGTGCTCAAAGCAAGGGTGATAACCCACAGGCTAATGTAAAGGCATTAATTTCGAAGATGACGCTCGAGGAAAAGGTAGGGCAAATGACCCAGATCAGCCTCGAAGCCTTCCTTAAAATGGACAATGGCAATCCTGTAGAGCCACACCAGCTGGACCTGGAAAAATTAAAAACAGCAATCGTCACCTATAAAATAGGTTCGGTACTCAATGTAGGTGGTTATGCACAGACCGTAGAAAACTGGCAGGGTATAGTAACTACGATTCAAAAAATGGCCCTTGCCGAAAGATTAAAGATTCCGGTTTTGTATGGTATTGATGCTATTCATGGAAATAATTATACCCTGAACTCAGTTCTTTTTCCACAGCAGATTGCCCAGGCAGCTACGTTTAATCCTGAAATGGTGCGCAAGGCGGCAGAAGTTACGGCTTACGAAACGAGGGCTTCTTTTATCCCATGGACCTTTAGTCCGGTTCTCGATCTGGGCCGTCAGCCAGTATGGCCGCGTATCTGGGAAACATTTGGTGAAGATCCTTACCTCGTTGCAGAAATGGGGAAAGCTATAATCAGTGGATACCAGGGTAAAGATATCGCAGATAAATACCACGTTGCTGCCTGTTTAAAACATTATATGGGTTATAGCATGCCTTTAAGCGGTCACGATCGTACTCCTGCCTGGATTCCTGAACGGGAACTGAGAGAATATTTTCTTCCTCAATTTGCTGCTGCGGTAAAAGCAGGTGCTAAAACAGTAATGGTAAACAGCGGTGAAATTAACGGGCTTCCGGTACATGCCGATAAACATATCTTAACCGATATTTTAAAAGGCGAACTGGGCTTTAAAGGTTTTGCTGTCAGCGACTGGCAGGATATAGAATATCTTTATCAAAGACATCACATTGCCAAAGACAATAAAGAGGCCGTGATGATTGCTATCAATGCAGGAATTGATATGAGCATGGTTCCTGTAGATTTTACTTTCTGCACAGACCTTGTTGCTTTGGTAAAAGAGGGAAAAGTTCCTGTGAGCAGGATCGATGATGCTGTGGAACGTATTTTAACTGTAAAATATGAAATGGGACTTTTTGATCGTCCTCTGGGTAAGGCAGCAGATTATAAAAACTTCAATAGTCCTGCACATAACCAGTTAAATTATGCTGTTGCTTCAGAAAGCATTGCTTTGTTAAAAAATAAGGATAACTTTTTACCGCTAAAAAATGGTCAGAAAATATTCGTTACAGGCCCTTCAGCAAATAGTATGCGGGCATTGAATGGCGGCTGGGCGCGCGACTGGCAGGGAGCAATCAGTAATGAAACAGAAAGCGGAAAAAATACTATCCTTGAAGCGATGCAACATACTTTTGGGAAAGAAAATATAACCTATGCTGCTGGAACTACTTTTACAGAGGCCACGGATATTGAAGCAGCGGTAGCACAGGCGGCACAATCAGATGTGATCGTTTTGTGTATCGGAGAGGATAGTTATACGGAAACTCCAGGTAATATCAGCGATCTTACATTATCTGCTCCACAGCTGGAACTGGCAAAAGCACTGTCGAAAACAGGTAAACCTATGGTCTTTGTTTTAACTGAAGGACGCCCAAGAGTAATTTCTGCTATAGAACCTTATGCTACGGCTGTACTGCATGCTTTCTTGTCTGGCAATGAATCCGGGAATGTGATCGCCGATATATTAGCCGGTAAGATCAATCCAAGCGCAAAACTACCTTATACCTACCCGAGATATACCAATGCATTGCAGAACTACTACCATAAATATACGGAAGGTTTAGCGTTTGATGCCGCCGCGGGTTATGATCCGCAATGGGCTTTTGGAACTGGTCTAAGCTATACCCAATTTAGCTACGCTAACCTGAAAATCAGTTCTCCTGTGATAGATGCAGCGCAGCCAATAACGGTAACTGTAGAAGTTAAAAATACAGGAAAATTGGAAGGTAAAGAAGCCGTTCTGCTTTATGTGAGTGATCTTGTGGCCTCGGTTACTCCGGAAGTGAAACGCTTACGGGCTTTTGAAAAAATAGATCTTAAACCTGGTGAAGTGAAAACAGTCACTTTTACACTGAATGCTGCTTCACTTTCTTTTATTAACCGGGATTTAAAAAGAGTGACAGAGCCCGGAGAATTCAAGATCACCATAGCTGATCAGGAAGCATCTTTCAATTTTAAATAATTCAGCAGTTTAATAAAACTGCAATTTTATTAAACTGCTCAGCCAACCCCTAAAACAGGTTGGCTTTTTTACTGCCCGGATATATTGTTTAGTTTATACTAAATCGTTTTAAATACTTATAAATGTAGATTTTTTGTTGTTATTAGACTATGGAATCAGGAGTAAATTACTACATTGTTGCCTCAATAATTATCAAAATATTCTAAATTCTTCATGAAGAAAGTTTCAATTTTTGCGTGTCTGCTTGCCTTATCTTTTAGCACATATTCACAGTCCTTACCTAAGGAATTAAAAGAAAAAACGGCTTTTCAAACCAGTACTTCCTGGATGCCGGAAATTGATGTGCGTTCTGATATCGCAATCGTATATGGTACCAATGATCGTCCGGGTGTGACTTTTGAGCAAAGGGTAAAGTCGTGGCGCGACCATGGGTACCAGACTCATTTTATGACCGGAATGGCCTGGGGCGAATACACCGATTATTTTACTGGTAAATGGGATGGTAAAAATCATATGGGTGTAGCCCAGATCGAGATGAATGGTGATACCATCTGGCATGATAAAGATAAAGGGATGCCTTATGTTATTCCCGTGCAGTCTTTTATAACATACATGAAAACAGCGGTGGTCAAAAGGGTGATCGATGCAGGGATCAGTTCCATCTATCTCGAAGAGCCAGAGTATTGGGCAAGGGGAGGTTACGGCACTCCCTTTAAAGAAGAATGGCAAAAATATTATGGTTCGCCATGGAAACCACAGGATGCTTCTGCAGAGAATACTTATCTGTCCAGCAAATTGAAGTATCATTTATTTTATGAGGCCATCAAACAGGTTTCTGCTTATGCCAAGTCCTATGGCCAAAGTAAAGGTGTTGAGGTAAAAGTATATATCGCTACTCACTCTCTGGTTAACTACTCAGCATGGCAGATCGTAAGTCCGGAGGCTAGTTTGGCCTCACTACCCAGTATTGATGGTTACATCGCCCAGGTATGGACAGGAACTTCCCGGGTAGTTAATTATTTTAATGGTCAGAAAAAGGAGCGTGTATTTGAAAATGCTTTTCTGGAATATGGTTCTACTGTATCTATGACCGCACCAACAGGGCGTAAAATGTTTCTGCTGACCGATCCTATTGAAGATCAGCCGCGCGACTGGAGTGATTTTAAACGAAACTATCAGGCTACTTTTACTGCTAAATTGCTATACCCTATGGTAGCGAACTATGAGGTAATGCCATGGCCAGAGCGGATTTATACGCGGCCTTTTAAAGTTGCAAGCAGTGAAAAGGAAGTATTGATCCCTAATTTTTACTCTACACAAATGCAGGTAATGGTGAATTCGCTGAATGATATGCCACTGTCTGACAACCGCGTTTCGGGTGTAAACGGAATTGGTGTGCTGATGAGTAATACCCTGATGTTTCAGCGTTTTCCAGATCATAACGGTTATGAAGATTCAAATTTCTCCAACTTTTACGGGCAAACCATGCCATTGGTGAAAAATGGAATCCCAGTACAAACGGTGCATATGGAAAATCTGTCTTATGCAGCTACCTTGCAGCATATCAAAGTATTGGTGGTAAGTTATTCCAATATGAAGCCGATCTCAGCGGAGATACATCAAGAATTGGTGAAATGGGTAAAAGCAGGCGGTGTTTTAATCTATTGCGGCAAAGATGAAGATCCTTATCAAACGGTATCTGAATGGTGGAATACCAATGGCAATTCTTATACTGCCCCTTCACAGCATTTATTTAAGCTTTTAAATATCCATCCTTCAAATAGCGGTGAAAAATATGTTGTAGGTAAAGGTGCCGTTTATGTAGTTCGTGAAGACCCTAAAGAGTTTGTATTAAAGCCTGATCATGACAGTGATTATTTAAAACTGGTTAAGCAGGCTTATGAAAAGGATGCTAAAGCTGGGGACCTTACTTTTAAAAATAATTTTTACCTGGAAAGGGGGCCTTATGAATTGGTTTCTGTGTTTGATGAAAATGTAAACAGTAAGCCTTACATCGTCAAAGGCCCGGTGATCGATCTGTTTGACCCTCAATTACCAGTATTGGCGGAAAAAATTGTCAATCCGGGAGAGCAAGCTTACTTGTACAATCCTGCTAAGGCTGACCAAAAAAAACCTAAAGTTCTGGCGGCAGCATCCAGGGTTTATGAGGAAGAGATTAAAGGTAATAGTTATTCTTTTGTGGTTAAAAGCCCGGTAAATACTTTAAATAGTATGCGGATCCTCCTGCCTGCGCAGCCCAAAGCGGTTGTAGTAACAGATCATCATGGAAAAATTATTACTGATGTAAAAGAATCATGGGATATTTCTTCACATACTTATTACATGGGTTTTGCAAATAATCCCGGCGGGATCAGTGTAAATATAAAATGGTAGATGCTGCAAAGGAGTAAATTAAGATCATCTGAGGTGCCCTTAGTGCCTCAGATGATTCTGTAGCAGGTAACTACCATTTTTTTGTATAAATAGATGGTTTTAGTTTATCCTGAAAGATCATTTTTGGATCTGCATAAAATAACTTAAAATCAGCCTCACTTATTTGTCCGGGATAGGGAGCAAAGTAATGTTCTGTTTTCCAGTTTCTCCAGGTTAATACGTAAGCTGTTTTATATTGAGTGATTACAGGCAGCAAAACATTTGTCCACCATTGCGGATCGGGAATGAGCACATAACCTGTCTCCGTTAAAGCCGGAAGTTTATGGTGCTCCTGCGCTACTTTCTCTAAAATTTGATAACGATCATTCAGATCTTTTTTAAATTGAAGGACGTCTTTTTGCTGGTAAGCATCAAACCCGATAATATCTACATAAT
>Ga0233344_1000215_pt1 | contig 10508 bp, 11 predicted proteins | sample GEONDECOMP281_FD_180697 | JGI IMG/M metagenome (GOLD analysis project Ga0233344, IMG submission 180697) | Leaf litter microbial communities from Shasta-Trinity National Forest, California, United States - GEON-DECOMP-281 | ecosystem: Environmental > Terrestrial > Plant litter > Unclassified...
AGCCCATGCGGGTCTAATCGTTAACTATGTGAGCAACCACCGTAATAATAATATCCTGCCGTTTAGCGGGTATTATCTGAATATTAATGTGCAGGGATATACTGGTCTAAACAAATATTCAAAATCTTTTGCACAGATCAGACCAGAGTTTACTTATTATCAGCGACTGAATTCTACCGGTACAATTGTATTATCTGACCGTGTTGGCGGTGGTGTGAGTATAGGTAACCCGGCCTTCTATCAGTCGATGTTTTTAGGTGGTCAAGGTAATTTACTGGGCTACCTGCAGAACCGTTTTGCTGGTCAGCATATGGTATTTAATAATCTCCAGGCACGGATAAAAGTAATGGATGTGGCCAGCTATATTCTTCCGGGACAGCTGGGGATCACCGGTTTTTATGATGCCGGACGGGTATGGGTAAAAGGAGAGGATTCGGATCAATGGCACCAGGGAACCGGTGGAGGGATTTATTTTGCTCCAGCCAGCCTTACTATCCTGCAAGTGCTTGCCGGGCACTCGAAAGAAGGATGGTATCCTTATATTTCCCTTAACTTTAGAATTTAATGGGATAAACCATTATCAGATTACCTTTTATTAACCGTCATTATTAAGCTTATGATAGCTCTATAACCAATAAAAGAGAAATATTTACGAATGAAAAACCATCATTATAAAATTTATCGGGGTGGTCTTAAATCCGATGGTTACAGTAGCTAAAGAGAAGATGATAGAAATAGCGGATCAGCTCCATCAAAAGGCAAATGAAATGTGCTTTACAGCCAATTCATGTAATTTTCCTGTTGAACATAAAGCTTATACGGTTGCAGCTATTTGATAATCAATGCACTGGTCAGGCTGATATGTTTTTTGTTAGATCTGGTAATTTAGAGATAGCTGTAGTTTGTGCCGTATAAATGCCAGACCGGCCACTAAAAAAGTAAGCTGTAAAACATGCGATCGCAAAAAATAAGGCATATTCTCCACCAAATAGTTCTATTCCCATTATCGTACAGGCCAGCGGAGTATTTGTTGCGCCGGCAAATACAGCAATAAATCCTAAGGCGGCAAACAGGCTTACCGGGGCATTTAATAAAACCGACAGTGTATTACCTAAAGTAGCACCAATATAAAATAAGGGGGTTACTTCACCACCTTTAAAACCTGTGGCTAGTGTAATAGTGGTATAGATCGTTTTCCATAGCCAGCTCCCGGTATCTGCCCCTCCAATATGAAAAGCAGAAGGAATGGTAATTGCTCCCGGGTATTGAGGATCTACACCAAGGCTGAGGTAATCCTGCTTCCCGTTGAGGTATGTTAAACCGATAATGATCAATCCCCCGATAACGGGTATCATCCACTTTATTTTGATCATCCTGCCCATGAAGGATTTGATCTGATGGACCATTCCGGCAAATAGGTAACTGGCTAATCCAAAAGCGATCGAGGCAATAACTATTTTGCTGATCAGGAGCAGATCCAATGGTAAATAAGCCGATAAAAAATAAGCTGATGGAGCAATGCTATCGATATGATAAGCCGTATGGTGAATTCCCCAGGCAGATACAGTAAGGTCAGCAATAATACTTGCTCCTAAAGCAGGAAAAATAGCTTTGTAGTCTAATCGCCCAATGGTGAGCACTTCAATGGCAAAAATTGCTCCGGTTAAGGGGGTGCCAAAGACAGCACCGAATCCTGCTGCGATACCAGCAGTGAGCATGATGCGCATATCCTGGTCATCCAGTTTAAACCAATTGCCAAACATTCCGGCGATGCTTCCGCCAATTTGTACAGCCGTTCCTTCACGTCCGGCAGATCCGCCAAATAAATGAGTAATCACAGTGGTAATTAAGATAATTGGGGCCATCCTTTTAGGTATACCTCCTCCAGACTGATGTATTTCTTCAATAACCAGGTTATTCCCTTTTTCTGAATTTTTACCAACCAACTGATAGATCAGGTAAATAATAATACCTGCGATTGGTAACAGGAAAAGCAGCCAGGTATGCTGAAAGCGAAAATGGATAGCCGCACTCAATAACCACAAGAAAAGAGCAACGGTACTTCCTGTTAACAATGCAATAGGAAGAATCAGAAAAGTCCAGCGTAATAGATGTTTAAGTATAGAATAATGCTCTGCTAAAGAGTATTTTTTATTCATCATAATTTTGAACTGACCGATATCATGAGGATGCTGATTGGCTGTTACTCTTTTTTTCACCTGCAGGAGATTAGACACAATAACATTGTGTAAATTAAAGCAGGTGTCATCAGCAAATGCGGTTTTTAAAAGGAAGACACCATTTCCTATTCAAAAATAGTTATTTTGTTTAGAAAGTAATACTAATCTCTCAATTTTATTTTTTCCGGGTTGATTAAATAATAAATATCAAAAAATTAGTCCCTTTTAATCTCCTATAATGTGGTTATATTTGTTTTTATAGTTCTGATTCATGCAACTCAAAACAGTCTTTAGAAGAATCCAATTAGCATTAGTAGGGGAGACGGCCGAATTTTCATTAGAAACACGAATTTATCACTCGGTTTGTATTGTAGCTTTTTTTGCTTTGGCCTACAATGTTCCTTTTAATTACTTTGTTGGATTACCAAAGGTTGCATTAATTAACCTGATTGCAGTCTTTGCTTTTGCTATATTGTACTATATATCGAGGGTAAAAAAAAGATTCTATTTTAGTGTAATCGGATTGGGAATATTTGGTAACCTTTTCTTTGCTGCAGTTTTCTTTTTGAATTCTGGAATTAATGGTCCCACGCTGATTCTTTTTGCACTTTTTTTTTATTTACTATCTGCTACAGTGCCCAAAAAACAACAGTGGATCTGGTTACTGGTTAATCTTATCATCGTTATTTTCTGCTGTATTTCACAATATATTTCTCCTTTATGGGTGCCCAACAGTTATGAAAGTGTATTGAGCCGTTTTACCGATACAATTTCTGCCTATTTGGTAGTGATCTTTTCCATATTTTTTTCATTGCGGTACATTAGAATGAATTACGAAACGGAAAAGAAATCTGCCATAGATAAGGCATTGGATATAGAGTTGAAAAATATTCAGCTGGAGCTGGTTAACGGAGAGAAAAATAAGCTGTTTTCAATTGTAGCGCATGACCTGAGAAGTCCGCTGGCTTCTATTCAGAGTTACCTTGAATTGCTTACCGCATTTCCTTTAAAGGAAGAAGAGAAGAAAGAAATAGAGCTTAAGCTGCTCTCACTGACCATAAATACTTCTAATATGATGGGTAATTTGCTCTCCTGGTCAAAATCACAGCTTGATGGTGTACAGGTAAATATTCAATCCCTAAACCTTATGAAAACAATGAGGGATATGCTAAAGGTAGAAGCAAGCATAGCCCATGAAAAAAATATTATGTTAACGCATCAGATAAATGAGAATATTTATGTGAGCGCAGATGCCAATATGTTATTGCTGGTAGTTCGTAATTTAGTTAATAATGCGATTAAATTTACTCCTGAAGGTGGTAATATACAGATTGTTGCCATTCAAGAAAATGATTGCCAGATCATAGTAACAGATTCGGGGCAGGGCATTGCTGAAGCAGATCAAAAATATGTATTTTCACTAAAAGCTAAGTCTACATTTGGTACCAATAATGAAAAAGGAGTGGGACTTGGATTAATCCTTTGCAAAGAATTTATAGAACTGCAAAAAGGATCGATAGGGTTTATCAGTAAAGAAGGGCTGGGAACTAGTTTTACTATCAGTTTACCGATGGTAAAAATTGATGTTAATTCATCTTCTCAGGAAAATGAATTTAGTGATTTAATAGAATAGTTGATTTTTTATGCAGTTTTGGCGGTTTTTTATTTAGTTGTCTGAACAGTAAGTGATTGTAGCTGTTTTTTTTGTTTAATTCTTAAATATTAATATCTTTGAGTAGTCCTCATGACTACATTAATTCTATACGATTAATGCATGAAGCCGGGTAGACTGAACAATGCCCGGCTTTTTTTCCACATTTCTTCTCTTCATTTTTTTTATCGGTTCTTTTTAAAAATAATACCTTAAATTTAGAATGCTAAAATGATTAAGTGGCTTTAAATAGTTGATTCCGCATTTTTTAAATTTCTTATAGGTGTACCAGATACACTTAGGTGATTAGAAAAAATATATTTTGTTAACATTCAGAGCTTTAGACAGGTAAATGTTAACAAAAAACAATTGGTTAGGGGTGGAATTTCGCTATATTAGAATACAAATTAATACATCTAGTTTATTAAATGATATAATCCAACACGTCATGGAAAACAAAACGGCAGAAAGTACCGAAGATCAGTTAACAACAGAACCTTTTTTGGTTGATACCATCATTGAAATCCTTTCTAAAGAAGTTGAAGGAATTAAGGCGTTTCTTGACCGTAAAGATCTTTTGGAAAACAATTAGTTTGATGTTGAAGGGACAAATTTCCCTTGTATTAAACTTAAGAGGATGGTCCAAACCATCCTTATTTTATTTTAGGCCAGATTACCTGGAGATTATTCTGCACAAATCCAGTTTGTTTTGACCATCCCGTATAGAAATAGTTGAGATGTAATCTATTCAGCAACAAATATTTCTAATAGGTTATAATTTTGATTATGATTTTTTTATAAAAATCAGTCAAAATTTTTCATTATGTAAATATTTACATTCTTTTAATGCGAAAAAATTAAATTTTACTTTTATATAGGACATGTAGGCTTTTTTTTAAACAATATCTATTGAGACTCCTATAACTTATATAACATGGAAAAAATAATCACATTGTTTAATCAGTTTATTAAAGAACCACCAGATTAAGGCTTTAGGTAGGCAGCGGGCTTTATGTTTTTAGGTTGGTTAATGGACTCTAGCCTGCTGCACCTACCTTTTAATGCAGGTTAATCTGCTTATGAACTCTCACTAAAATATCATTCAAGTCAAACGGTTTAGCGATAAAATCATCTGCACAGCATTGTTTATAAATATTATCTGACTGAGCATGTGCCGACATTACAATGATAGGTACATCTTTTATCTGATTTGTAGCTCTTATCTCGTTACATAGATCCAGACCATTCCCGTCTGGCAACATTACATCCAATAAAAAAAGATCTGGAATATTATCATTGATCGCTGCATGGAAAGAAGTGGCGTCTGGATATACTCTTACTTTATAACCCTCTTCTTCCAGGATGAATGCTATGATCTGTCTTATATCCTGATCATCTTCTACCACATGTATTTGCTTCATCATTTTATTTAGGTTTAATAGTTAAAATCCCCGGAGAGCTAAAAATATCAGCTCCATCAATGGAATATTAGTACTTTATAATATGATGGACAAACCTTATACCAATTATGTTGTTTTTTGAATAAATAGTCAGTTTGTGATATTTATTAGAACTAAATTATTTAGAAGAGAATAAATGATAAGCTGAATATTGTAACTTTATTCGGAATTAAAATGATGAAGCTATCATTGGTTTTTCAGGTTACATCACAAAAATGAACTGACCTTTTACGGGCTCTTGAATGCAAATGACCGCAGGGCAGTTAGAAGACAATTAAAGAGTATAAACACTAAGATAAATTATGAATTTAAAGATGAAATTTAACTTTTGTCTGCTGGTTACTTTTTTTAGCCTTACCAACGTACAAGCACAATCTACTCCTGATCTGTCTGATTTCCCATTACATGTGCAATATAGAAAGTCAGCGAAACCTGTTTTGGTATTTCTGACAGGGGATGGGGGCTGGAATAGTTTCTCTGAAAATCTGGTTGCTGAATTGGGGAAAAGCGGTTTTGCTATTATAGCCCTGGATACCCGTAAGTATTTTTGGTCACAGAAAACCCCTAATCAGTTTGCTAAAGATATGAAGACGATTTTATCCGTTTACCTTAAAGCATGGAATAAAGATTCATTTTCTATTATAGGTTATTCTTTTGGTGCAGATGTAGGTGCTTTTTTGCCGGCTTACTTAGCTGTACAGCAATCTTCAAAACTTAATTCAATGGTTTTGCTTTCACCTGGACTTTCTACCGGTTATGTGGTTAAGCTTAAAAATATGCTGAACTTTGGGGCTACAGATAAGGAAAAATATAAAGTTTATCCAGAACTGCTAAAATCTACTGTTCCTGTCTGGTGTATTTTTGGTAAAAATGAAGAGAGTGATTCCTATAGTATATTTAAGGAAACGGAGAAAATTCATAAATTAACCGTTCCTGGTAATCATCATTACGGCGATGATGTTTCGATCGTATCTAAAGCAATACTTAAAGGATTGTAAGCTAAAAAAGAAACGGGGATACATCTCCGATGGATCCCCGTTATCTAAATTAACGCTCTCGTATATATAGACGCTGATAATTCCGCTTTATTGTATGATCGTTGTTTTTTATTTTATACTTCGTTTTCTCCGCTCCTAAATCGTCTTCCAAAAAGATTACGTTCATTGTAATGGTCATGCTCATAAAAGGTTTGTTCATCATAAACCTGTGCAGGATCTGCCCCACTGTCAAAAACATTACGAACAATAACTTCGTATTCCGGAGTTAGCTTACTTTTTAAATAATCAGGTGCGGCTGCAAGTTGTGTCACTGTTATTCCCGGCAGATATACATCATCATGCTTTTCATGAAGTTCTGCCAGTCCAACAGGGATCATCACTTTTTTATGTTCGATACCAAACACACGGCCATCCAGTGCTGCAATAATATACCTCACTTTTTGTGTGGAAGGATTAAATAGCAGTTCATCAACTCTGCCTAATTTAGCACCCAGGTTATCTTTAATGTCCCAACCTTTGATATCGGGTTCTCCATCTGCGATCTCATAATTGCTTCCGCTGAGTTCTTCCAGATAGCGATAGCTAGTTATATCTTCATTTGCCATGATAAATTTTAATTTAGTTTTTACGGGTAAAATTATTAAACACTACGATTTGCACACTTCTGTTCTGCTGTTTTCCATGAGCGGTGGCATTGGTTGCCATTGGTTTTTTTTCGCCGACACTATGTACCGATACTTTTGAAGAAGGGAATCCTCCTTTTTCTATCAGCCAGTTCTTCACCGCCAATGCGCGCAGTGCACCGAGTTTAGCATTATAAGCTGCAGAGCCACTGTCATCTGCACTGCCAAATACGGCTATCTTAGCGCCTTTAAACCTTTTGTTCAAAGAAGATACGATCTGCTGGAGCTGTGTATCAGCACCGGGTTGCAGGGTGCTCTGACCTTTGTTAAACAGAATGTTTTCTCCAAGGCCGTAAATAGCGTATTTTGCATTTTTCTTTACTACGATCAGGCTATCGGTGAGTTCATCATATTTAGTCCCGGGAGCGTTGAAGTCTACGCTGTTCCAATCCGGCTGGGTGGCAGCCAAAAGGTGGGTAGTGTTTTTTACAGTGGTATCTGCGATCACTGCCGTTCTGTGATCATTTTTATACAGCAAAAAATAGAGTATTAATGCTGCAATAAGTAAGATAAAAAGCCAAAACCACCACTGGCTATTTTTTTTAGGTTGTACATTTAAATCTGCCATAGTATTATTTTTTTTAATGGATCTTTGATGATAACTGTTCGGTCTAATTATTGTTTACGTCTTATAATATTTGGGACTTCTGACTTTTTATTTGTTTTTTCATTAATTTTACAATAGATTATTCTATATGTTCTATGGCAAATAATGTAAATATTACTTCCGGTGGTATACAGAAGGTACTTCGTAACTACAATGAAAAACAGGCGGTTGCTGAGTATATATGGAATGGTTTTGATGCCGGCGCTAATCAGCTGACGATAGGTTATGTTGCCAATGAACTGGGATTTATAGAGAGTCTTGAAATAAGTGATAATGGTTATGGGATAAATTTTAAAAATCTAAAGGTTAAGTTTGATCCTTTTTATGAATCAGAGAAGGCCCTGCAACTGGCGATGAACAGAAACAGATCTGTGATGCATGGCAAGAATGGTGTAGGAAGATTAACCTTTTTTAAATTCGCCAGTGATGCAGAATGGAGAACAACTTTCCTTGAAAACGGAAAGCTGAAAAGCGGAAGGATCCGTATTGGTGTATCTGCATTAAATAATTATCAATCAGCTTTGCTGGATATTCCTTTGAGTGACAAACCAGGTACACAGGTATTGTTTTCGAATCTTAAAATATCTGGAGAAGATCTGGAACAGGAGATCATCCCTTTTTTGAAATCCGAATTCTGCTGGTTTCTGGAATTGAATAAAAAAAGTGAACATGCTATCCTGATCAATGGTGTTCCTTTAGATTATACTGATCATATTCAGGACAATGAACAGGATATCCTATTGCGGTATGAAGATAGTAATACCTCGTTTAAGGTGAAATTTGTGCAATGGAAAGCTTCTTTAAATAAAGAATTGTCGAAGGTTTATTTCATTAATGAAAAAAATGAAGAAATGCACAAGGAATATACTACACTGAATAAAAAAGCAGATGAGTATTTTCACAGCGTTTATATTGAGAGTGAGTTTTTTACGGAATTTGATTTTAGCAGTTCCGAATATGATACACAAGTAAAGCTGTATAGCAGGTCTAAATCTTCACCTGAATATAAATTCCTTTATAAAAAAGTAAATGAGCTATTGAAAGCTAAAAGAAAGGTTTTTCTGAAAGAGTATTCTTCCCGTTTACTGGAACGCTACGAAAAGGAAAATATACTGCAGCCAATTACAGATAGTCATGCAGATCCAAAGCACAGAGCGGATTTGGAGAGTCTTTTGAAGATGCTGTACGAAATTCAGCCCAGGTTGTTCAGTAATCTTAATATTGATCAGAAGAAGACTCTGGTCGCTCTGCTAGACTCTCTTCTGTCCTCTAATCAACGTTCCCGGATAGTTGAAATACTAGGGAACATCGTAGACATGGAAGAAGAAGAAATAGCCGAACTCGAAGCCATCTTAATGGTTACTGTTTAGTTTTTTGATCTCTTTCTTAGGGAGGATCTTTAAGGTGAATTTTATAGGGCTTAGCGGACGGTCGGTTGCGTTAGTTGGTACTGCATTGATCGCTTCTGCTACATCCAAACCTCTTACTACTTCACCAAAAATGGTATAATCGCCATCCAGTTTAGGATCGCCTCCTATAGTTTTATAGGTTTCCCGTTGTTCTACTGTAAAATGATGTCCGGATTTTGCTTCCAGGGCATCCAACTCTGCATCCGTACGTTTTTTTCCTTCTACCAGGTAGATCTGATCCAGGTAAGAGCTCTTTTCAGGATTTTCATTTCTGCCCTGTCCAAGAGCTCCTTTTTTATGATAGAGGTTTGGTTTTATCTCCGCATCTATCCGCTGTAGTGGTATTTCCGGATGAAGTTTTTCTCTGTCCAATATAGTTTCGTCGAGTTCACCTCCCTGGCTTACAAAGTTTTTGATTACCCTGTTAAATTCAGCACCCGTAAATAATCCGCTTTTTATTGCCCTTAGGAAATTATCCCTGTGTTTTGGTGTTTCATCGTATAACATCACCGTAATATCTCCTTTAACAGTTGATATGCTGACAAAGTATGTTTGTGCCCCGGCTGTAGTGACCAGAAGAGAAAAAAGGAGAACAAGTGCGGATAATTTCATAGCTGCTAATTTTCTGCCAATTCTGGCGAAGGACGTTTTACATATAAATTAATAAGGATCATGATCATGCCGATCATAATCGAGACATCGGCCAGGTTAAATATCCCTGTTTTGAACAATAGAAAATCGATGTGTATAAAATCAGTTACTGATCCGTATAAAAACCTGTCAAGGAGGTTTCCTAAGCCACCGCCAATTACACAGCTAATACCGAATGCCAGTAGTCTGGGAAGATAAGGATGGATAAGCAGGTAATAAATGCCAAAACAAAGCGCAACAAGGGGGAGCAGGGAAAGGATGATGAATTTTACGGAACCGCCTAAAGAATCACCGGTACTTAAAAAAGCACCTGAATTTTCTATTTTAGTAAGTATCAAATGTTTTCCTATCAATTCTATAGTTTCATAGTAACCAATATTTATTCTGGCTTCATATTTAGAAAACTGGTCGCAAATAATATTTAAAATAATGACAAGTATTACGTAAAAGTTTCTTGTTTTATTCATAGTCCTTTATAATTGTATAAACATAAAGTCTTTTAGTTTAAATCTCAAATAAAATTAAGGGCAAAGTCATAAAACAGAATGATACACTTGTTGTTATAGTCTCCAAATCTATTTATATCTATTATGAAGCCTGGCTAAGACTATATCTTAATAAAAAATTATGAAAACCTTATGCAAGCTTCATTGCCATGAAAATTCAATATAAAATCAAATGAAAAAAAAGAAAGACTCGTTTTTTGAAACAATGTCGACTAAAATTACCAACTGGACGGGCAGTTCTTCCGCCTTCGGCATAGCACTCGCAGTAATCATTATTTGGGGCGTAACAGGACCACTTTTTAAATACTCTGATACCTGGCAATTGGTGATCAATACAGGTACAACTATTATTACCTTCCTGAT
>Ga0233344_1000216_pt1 | contig 10498 bp, 6 predicted proteins | sample GEONDECOMP281_FD_180697 | JGI IMG/M metagenome (GOLD analysis project Ga0233344, IMG submission 180697) | Leaf litter microbial communities from Shasta-Trinity National Forest, California, United States - GEON-DECOMP-281 | ecosystem: Environmental > Terrestrial > Plant litter > Unclassified...
GCCCGTAAAGCAAATTCTTTAGTACCACCACCACCGGGGATCAGTCCCACGCCAAATTCTACTAATCCCATGTAAGTTTCTGCATTCAGCTGCACATGATCAGCATGTAAGCTAAATTCACAACCGCCGCCAAGGGCAAGATGGTGAGGAGCTGCGATTACCGGGATAGAAGAATACCTGATCCGCATAGAAGTATTCTGGAAAGCCCTGATAGCCATATTTAACTCATCCCAATCCTGTTCTACTGCCATCATAAAGATCATGCCTACATTTGCACCAGCAGAAAAATTAGCCCCGTCATTCCCAATCACCACTCCCCTGTAATCTTTCTCAGCCAAATCAATAGCTTTATTAATAGCCTGTAAAGTATCTCCGCCAATGGTATTCATCTTTGAATGGAACTCAACATTCAATATTCCATCTCCAAGGTCAATAATGGAAGCACCAGAATTTTTCCAGATGGTTTTATTGCCCCGGATATTATCGAGGATAATAAACTCATTGGCACCTGGTATAGATTGATAACTTTTTGAAGGGATATCGTAATACTTTTTAATCCCGTCTTCTACGCTATAAAAGGAAGTATGACCAGCGGCAAGCATTTCATGTACCCATTCCGCAGCTTCATGCCCATATTTTTTCATTCCCTCCAGAGATTCAGCAATACCTACAGCATCCCAGACTTCAAAAGGACCAAGGTCCCATCCAAAGCCAGCCCTCATGGCGTCGTCAATTCGGTACAACTCATCTGAGATCTCCGGAATCCGGTCCGATACATATTCAAACAAACCGAAAAAAGAAGACCTGAATACTTCAGCAGCCTTATCCTTTCCTATCGCAAAAACCTTCATCCGGTCCCTTACATTCTCTATAGACTTGGTCAGATCAAGCGTAGCTGATTTCACTTTTTCCTGAGGACGGTACTCCAGGGTTTTTAAATCAAGCACTAATATTTCTGTCTTTCCTTCCGCATTTTTTGTTTTTTTATAAAAACCCTGGTTAGTCTTATCACCCAGCCATTTGTTTTCTTCCATTTTCACTACATATCCGGGAAGCCGAAACAGATCATGGGCTTTATCCAAAGGCACATTATCGTACAAACCTTTAGCTACCTTAATCATAGTATCTAAACCTACTACATCAGAAGTACGGAAGGTTGCTGATTTTGGGCGGCCTAATGCCGGTCCTGTAAACTTATCTACTTCTTCTACCGTAAGGTGTAATTTCTCCACCAGATGCAACAAGGCCATTATCGCATAAACACCTACCCTATTAGCTATAAAAGCAGGGGTATCCTTACATAGTACAGTTGTTTTTCCCAGAAATTTATCTCCGTAATGCAGTAGGAAATCAACAACTGCCGGTTGAGTATAAGAGGTAGGAATGATTTCCAGTAAGCGCAGATAACGTGGCGGATTAAAAAAGTGTGTTCCGCTGAAGTTAGCTTTAAAATCATCCGTTCTTCCTTCTGCCATCAAATGGATTGGAATGCCTGATGTATTGGAGGTGATCAGCGTTCCGGCTTTACGGAACTGCTCTACCTGTTCAAATACTTTTTTCTTAATATCAAGATTTTCAACCACAACCTCAATGATCCAGTCAACGCCTGCAATCTTAGGCATATCATCCTCAAAATTACCTGTAGTGATCCTGTTTAATATCTTCCTGGTATATACTGGCGAAGGATTGGTTTTTATGGCATTCTGCAAGGCCGCATTTACCACACGGTTCTTTACCGCCGGGTGATCAAGTGCCAGTCCTTTTGCAGCTTCATCAGCACTCAGCTCTTTTGGTGCAATATCCAACAATAATACTTCTACCCCTATATTCGCAAAGTGACAAGCAATGCGTGAACCCATTATTCCGGAGCCCAATACCGCTACTTTATTTATCTTTTTGTTCATTGTTCTCTGTAGTTACTGTATATGCTAATGTGAGTTTATTCAATTTCTGCAGCCCATTTACCAGATGGTTTTTCTCCTGAATAGTCAGGTTATTATCCAGGTACTCATTAAAAGACCTGACAACACCTTTGGCCAGCTGCCTCTTCTCTCGTCCATAGTCAGTAAGGAACACTTTTACCGACCTTTTATCTCCGGCTGCTGCTTCCCTGTATATTAAACCAGACTCCTCCATATTACTCAGTATTCGGGACAAGCTGGTTGCTTTTACACCGAGCAAACCGGCAAGCTGCGAAACCGCGGTGCCTTCTTTATCGATATTAATTAACACATAACCAATTGCTTGAGTAATCCCAAAACCCGATGCGATCTGGTTATATGAATTGGCAACATTCTGCCAAACCACCTTTAATAAATAATCTATTGTTTCCTGTTGTTTCATTAATTACTATGCTTGCATAACAAAGCTAACTAATATATTATTCTGATGCAAGTAAAAAAAAGAGCAAAAAAAAACCGCCAGAACTTAATCTGGCGGCTTCAGTAAGGGGTATTTAACGACTAATAGATAGTAAATTCTACACGTCTGTTTTTCTGACGACCAGCAGCAGTTTTATTAGTTGCAATTGGTTGAGTCATACCGTAACCAGTAGCTTCGATTCTTGATGCATTAGCACCCTGACCAACTAAATAAGCTTTAACTGATTCAGCTCTGTCTTTAGATAATCTCATGTTCAAATCTTTTGAACCAGTGTTATCTGTATGACCAGCTAATTTCAGGCTGATATTTTTAGTAGATAATAATTTAGCTACTTTATTTAATGTAGGGAAAGAGTGCGCTCTGATTGTAGCTTTACCTAAATCAAACTCTAAGTTTTTAATCGCTTCTCTAACTACACGGCGATCTTCTTCAGTGATGATCACTTTTTCATTCACAATAGGAGCAGGAACTACTAATGGACAACCAGATCCGTCAACTACAGTATTTGCAGGAGTACCAGGACATTTATCCAATTTATCAGCAACACCGTCACCATCAGAATCTTTTAACAAGTCATCCATATCAGATCTCAATTTAGCATTTTCAGCTTTTTGTTGATCTAAATCACTTTTCAATGAGCTGGCCAAAGCTTTGGCTTGCAACGCTTCATCATAAGTAGCGGCTACTGGATTGCTGAAAGCCAATTGTTTTCCTTTACCCAATGCAAACTCTAAACCTGCGTGAGCGTAGTTAAATTTATCACTGTTATTGTTACGGTAAGTACCATCAAAGTTATCACCATCAACAAAATAAACTGACCATCCTAAATCAAGATTGATTTTTTCAGACAATTTAACTTTAGCACCAATTCCTACAGGAATAACTAGTTCTTTGATATCTTTTCCACTGCCAAACTCGCTAACAGTACCATCAGCAGCAGTAACAGTTGGTTTGTAACCAGATAAACCTGCACCACCAGTTACATATAACTGAAGTATATTCTCTTTCTTGAACATGTCAATATTAAAAAGGTTTACTTCAGCATTTAAGCTGGCTGCGTAGTTTAATTTAGTTTTAAATGCACTATTTCCACCATCAGTAATTGTTGCTCCGCTTTTATAAGCATCAGAATTATCACCTTTAACAGTTCCTCTGATTCCGTCTAATCTTAGGGAGAAATAAGAAGTGAATTGTTTTTTAACATATAAACCATATCCGAAGCTTGATTTCCAATCAGAAAAATCATTCTTACCACCCAAAGGAGATATCGGAGAAAGTATACCGGCATTTACACCGAATGACCAGGTACTAAACTGCTCAGCAGGTGCAGAAGTGGCCATAGGAGCTGTTTGTGCATTAGCAGCACCTCCTATAAATAGCGCGGCTATAGCTACCGGCAAACTTTTAAATAACTTGTGTTTCATAATATGAGTTTAATGTAATTTAGTTTTGGCGTTTTTTTTTGTAAGTAAGCAATTTGCGTACCAACTTCATAGAAATACCTTTTTATTGCTTTAGAACGTAATTTTTAAGAGAAACTGTACGTTTAAACAAGCAAAAATATCGAAATTGACTGAATTAATACAAATACACTTATTAGTGTATTGATCAGCAAAGGACATATCTTCCAAACTAAGATTTATAGGCCTCCGCTTCCTTATACAACCGCTCAATTTGTTCTTTATTCTTCTCCAAAATCACTTTTCGCTTTAAACTCAATTTAGGAGACAACTCACCATCTTCAATATTCCACTCCTTGATCAGCAAAATGAATCGCTTAACCTGTTCCCATTTTCCAAAGTCTGCTGATCCGCGGTCAATTTCCTGGTTGTATTTTTCCAATATCATTGGATGTTTTACCATTTCCTCATTTGTCGTATAATTGATCTCTTTTTTCTCACACCAGGCTTTTAGTGCAGTAAAATTAGGAACAATCAATGCAGATGGAAATTTACGGTTCTCCCCTACTACCATGATCTGCTCTATCAGTACAGATTCTTTATATTTATTTTCCAGTATTTGAGGAGCAACATACTTTCCTCCGGCAGTTTTAAAGATTTCCTTCTTACGATCAGTGATCTTTAAAAATTTACCTTCTAATAGTTCTCCTATATCTCCGGTATGGAACCATCCTCCGGCATCGATGGTCTCTGCCGTCAGGTCATCTCTTTTATAATAACCTTTCATTACATGATGCCCTTTGGTTAATACCTCTCCGTCCTCAGCAATCTTAATCTCTACGCCATCGATCACAGCACCTACAGTTCCAAACCTGGTATCACCAGGACGGTTAGTGGTAATTACAGGAGAGGTCTCTGTTAACCCATATCCTTCATAAACAGGTATTCCTGCTGCCCAGAATATCCTGGTTAACCGCGGGTTTAATGCTGCACCACCAGATATGATTGCTATAATCTCTCCCCCTAATGCTGCTTTCCATTTTTCAAACACCAGTTTACGCGCAATTCCCAGTTTGAATCGATAGAATGAATTATTTTTTATTTCATATTGCTCAGCAAGGGCTACTGACCAAAAGAATATTCCTTTTTTAAGTCCCGTTAGTGCTTTCCCCTTTTCCATGATCTTATCATAAACTTTCTCCAGGAGCCGGGGAACCGTACAAAAAGCATGAGGCTGCACAAACTGGATATCAGCAACGATCGTATCCATACTTTCAGCATAAAAAACAGAAACATCAGTATACAGGTAAAGGTATACTAGCATCCGCTCAAAAATATGTGACAAAGGTAAAAAGCTCAGTGCTTTTTTAATCTCACGGGGAACTACTGCCGCCGAATTCTTAAAATTCTGAACCAGGTTATGATGTGTCAGCATTACACCTTTTGGCGTACCTGTGGTACCAGAGGTATAAATCAATGTCAACACGTCCTCAGGAATAACTGCATCACGATAAGGTTGCAAATCAACATCCTGACTAACAGTACCAGATTCAACCAGATCCAGCCAGTTATCAGCACCTGGAACCTGATCAAAGGTATATAGCCTAACATCTATATGATTGGCTTCAATTACCTCTTTAACCTTATTATATAGTATTCCGTCTGCCAGAAATATAATACTTACCTCTGCATTTTCCAGTATAAACTTAATATCATGTGCTGCTAAAGTTGGATAAAGTGGTACCTGCAAAGCACCAAGCTGAATAATCGCAAAATCAGTAATATTCCATTCCGGCCGATTATGAGACATTACTGCTATTTTAGATCCTTTAGCTATTCCTAAACCAATCAGGCCTCTGCTCAGTTGATCTACGGTTTCAGAAAAACGCTGTGTACTATATTTTTCCCATACTCCATTGATCTTGCTGTTAAACAGATCATCTTTCGGAAACTGCTCTAAATTGTATTGGAGGAGATCAAAAACTCTCGTTACAGATACAGACATATACTCGGCTTTATTTGGTTAAAATCTCTCTTCTAATTTATAACAAAATTAGTTATAGAGGAAACATTGTTATTCCAAATCTAATAAAATAACTTCTTTAATAAAATGATTTTAATTACATCTGGTTTTTAAATAATACTTTTTACTACATATTTTTCCACGAAAATCAGTGATTAGCGCCAAACGGCATAATAGTTGCTAGCCTTAAATTTATAATTAACCCTAATCAAATATGAAACCGTCATAAGTTTATCACTTACAAACAAGTAATGAAAAGCTGATGATAATTCATCACCATTTAAAAACAATATAATATATGAAAAAAGTATTTACTATACTTTGTTTAACAGTGATCGCCTTATTTGCGGTACATTCATCTTCAAAAGCCCAGGGATATGACAATGCAATTGGCGGACGTTTTGGTGAAGCCAATGGAGTAACTTTCAAAACCACACTCGGAGAAAATAAAATGATTGATCTGATCGCAAACTTCAGGTCAAATGATGGCTATAAATATTTCAGGGTTACTGGTCTGTATGAAATCTACAATCCGATCAGCAATGCTCCGGGTTTAAACTGGTATTACGGTATTGGTGGAAGTATTGGTTCCGTTACTTACAGACATTATAATGGATTTGATGACAGTAAAGACCTGTATCTGTCTGTTGATGGTGTATTAGGTTTGGATTATAAATTTGCAGATGCTCCAATCAACATCTCACTGGATTGGAAACCTGCTGTACAGTTAGCACCCGATACTAATTTTGATTCTTCAGGTGTAGGACTATCTGTTCGTTTCACTTTCTAAGATCTTTTATTTCACAAAAAGGCGCTGGGATTAAATTTCCAGCGCCTTTTTTGTGAATATATAAGTCCCTTAAATTCCCATCCATTTCCGCATGATCTTTTGCTGCACCTCACTTGCAGGCACATTCATTTCTGGCACAAGCCTAAAATTAGGACTCGCCTTAATCGTTACTTTAATCTCCAGTGTGGTATCGTCCCTTTTAATCTTTACTTTAATAATATCCCCAACTTTTTTATTAAGCAATGTGCCCATCCTTTCTACAGCTGGTTCTGCCGGTACATCATCCAGACTGATCACTTCATCGCCTACATTTAACCCGCTTATCCAGGCACCCGAATCTCGCGAAACAGCCACAATATAAATATGGTCATCAGTTTTCCTGGTGGCTAAACCCAGATAAGGAATATTTTTACCCTCATTCGCATCATGAACATTAATCCCTGCATAACCCAAATACCTCGCATAGTCAATAAGAGCAGTTCCATTTACATACTTTAACCAAAACTCCGTAAAGCTTACACCACTGATCTTTTCCACCATAGCTTTAAATTCAGCATCCGTATATCCCTTTCCGGTAAGTTTGCATTGCACATACATCGCTTTCATGACGTCATCCAAACTTCGGGTGCCATTTGTAGCATGTACAATTTCCAGATCCATTAACATCCCTACGATCTCCCCTTTATTATAATAGGAAACACTGGAATTGTTAGAATTTTCATTGGGACGGTAATACTTTATCCAGGCATCAAAACTAGCTTCGGCAACAGACTGCACCTTAGCTCCCGGTGTATTCATCACTGCAGCTGTTGATGAAATCATTCCCGATACAAAATCATCAGGACTTAAAAACCCGGCGCGCAGCATGATCTTATTCTCATAATAGGCAGTAAAACCTTCAGCGATCCATAAATTGGTGGTGTAATTCTCATTCTCATAATCAAATGGGCCCAAGGCTACCGGACGTAAACGTTTCACATTCCATAAATGATGATATTCATGGGCTACCAAACTTAAAAAACCTTTATAACCGTCCTCTGTCTGATAAGCATCCCTGGAAACTCCCAGCACAGTAGAATTTAAATGCTCTATTCCACCGCCGCCTCTGGATAAATTGTGAACAATAAACGTATAATTCTCATTGGGATTCTCGCCATAAATTGCAGTTAGCTGTTCAATTATTTTAGCCATATCTACCTTAAGCCGCTCCGCATTATAATTTCGAACACCGTACATAGCTACATGGTGCTTAACACCCGCTGCCATAAACCCGATCACTTCCTGGTTACCTACCTCTATAGGGCTATCATATAAAATATCGAAGTTCTTTGCCATATAAGTAAATCCTTCAACAGCCTTTAAGCCTGTAGACACCGTACCCCATCCCTTAAAAGGAATAATTTTCACCGTACTCTCCAAAGCCAGTTCATGATCAGGATACATAAAAATACCTGTTGGGGATAAAAAAGCATGTCCTGCATCAATAAAAGGCGTACGGACAGAAATTTCAAAAGCATATACACGGTAATTGATCCGGACAGATTTAGCATCAATTGTATAAATCCTCCAGGTATTTTTCTTCAACTTTTCTGATCGCAGCTGATGACCTCCTGAAACTGCGGTAAAACCTTCTACACTTTTCGAAAACTCACGAATCAGGTATGACCCTGGTGCCCATACCGGCATTTTAACATCTATATAATTTTTGCTCAGACCAGAAATATCCATTTGTACTTCAGCATAGTGTGCCTGCGGTTCCTTAAAAGAAACTTCGAAACCTATTTTTAGTTTAGCCTGTGCACTAATGCCGCATACCAGCATTAAAATTAATCCCAGAACTGATCTTTTAATTATCATATAAATGTTTTTGGCACAAATCTAAATTTTATGATCATTCTTTAAAATTAAATCGTGATTTAATCTTAAAGAATGGATTAAAGCCAAGTCAATCTAACTTTCATTCTTTCAGATCATTGTAAAATGGTTGATACCTGCAACTATATGCGGTAATAACCATTAATTTTAACCCCAGAATATATGATATCCTTAAACATTATAGTGTTAAATCTCATGCAAACTGAATAACCTGAACTGGATTTAATCCCCCGCAGACATTCAACTCAATTAAGCAGCGATTTCTTCTGCTTATCATCCCAAAAACAAGAATTTAATGAAGACCAGATATATAATTTATGCACTACTGCTAATCCTAACAGGCTATTTAATCTACAATAAGTTTTATGGCGCTAAAGCCCGGGAAATGAAAGAAGCTTCAAATAAGGGCAAGAACAAGAATGGTCCCGTATCAGTTGTTTTAAAAATAGTTAAAGACACCACCCTCAATAATGTTATCGATGTTACCGGAACCATAGATGCCAACGAAAAAGTAAGCCTGATCAGTGAAACTGCGGGTAATATTACTGGTATTTATTTTACTGAAGGCAGCAAGGTAGAAAAAGGACAATTATTGGTAAAAGTATACAACCAGGATCTGGTAGCTTCATTAAAACAAAACCAATACCAGGTTGCACTATCTAAACAGACAGAATACCGTGACAAGATCCTGCTAAATAAAGAGGCGGTAAGTCAGGAAGAATATGACACCTCATTATCGGCCTTAAATGCCTTAAAAGCACAAGGCGATGTGATCAAAGCGCAAATTGCCAAAACAGAAATCCGGGCTCCTTTTTCGGGTATCATTGGACTGAGGAATGTGAGTCCGGGTGGATATCTTTCTCCAACAACAGCTATTGCCTCCCTGGTCAATATAGATCCCGCAAAGATCACATTCTCTATTCCCGAAAAATACCTGTCCCTGATCAGACAAGGGAGTAAGATTAACTTTACGATAGCGAGCTCAAAAGAGCTCTTCACAGCTGTTGTGTATGCGATTGAACCAGCTATTGATCTTGCATCCCGTACCATTACCGTGAGAGCAAAAGCAGCCAACAGTCAGATGCTCCTAAGGGCTGGTGGATTTGCAAAGATCAATTTTATGTTAGATCAAACACCTAAAACTATATTAGTTCCTACAGAATGCGTAATCCCCGACATAAAAAGCAGTAAGGTCTATGTATATGAAAATGGTTTCGCTGTTGCTAAAATGGTAAAAACAGACACCCGGACAGATACGCAGATAGAGGTCACTGAAGGTTTAAAAGCTGGTGACAGCATCGTAGTCTCGGGAATTATCCAGATGCGCCCAAAAGCTCCTTTAAAAATAATTAAAGTAATTAAATAGCCTCAATGAGTTTATCCTCTGTCAGTATAAAAAGACCAGTACTAGCAACGGTATTATCCATTGTTATTGTCGTATTTGGTATTATAGGTTACACCTTCTTAGGCGTACGCGACTTCCCATCGGTAGATCCGCCGATCATTACAGTAAGCACCAGTTATTCGGGTGCCAATGCCGATGTAATAGAATCACAGATTACTGAGCCACTGGAAAAATCCATTAATGGTGTTCAGGGAATACGCAATATATCTTCTACCAGTTCTGTTGGTGTAAGTAATATAACTGTTGAATTTAACCTGGATGCAGATCTGGAAACTGCAGCAAATGATGTACGCGATAAGGTAGGCCAGGCACAGCGTTCCCTGCCACAGGATATTGATGCACCTCCGGTAGTGACTAAAGCAGATGCCAGTGCTGATAATATCATTACGCTTACTGTGAGCAGTGATAAGCGTAATATTATTCAGATTGATGACTATGCAGAAAATGTGTTGCAGGAAGGTTTACAAACAATACCTGGTGTAAGTGCCATCAATATACAGGGACAGCGTCAGTATGCAATGCGCTTATGGATAGATCCTAATAAGCTGAACGCACTGGGCCTTACAACGTCTGATGTGAGTGATGCGCTGGCCGCAGAAAATGTAGAACTTCCGGCAGGTAAA
>Ga0233344_1000217_pt1 | contig 10486 bp, 7 predicted proteins | sample GEONDECOMP281_FD_180697 | JGI IMG/M metagenome (GOLD analysis project Ga0233344, IMG submission 180697) | Leaf litter microbial communities from Shasta-Trinity National Forest, California, United States - GEON-DECOMP-281 | ecosystem: Environmental > Terrestrial > Plant litter > Unclassified...
ACTGCTGCTCCAGCTACTACCACACTTGCTGTTACCGGACTTTCTGCCTTTAGAAGCGGAGGAGGAGTAAGTGCCACACAAAATTATGATTATCACAGTACAGTCCCTACAAATGTCACGCTACAAGCCAGCCAAAGCAATTTTTCTTTTAGTACTACAGATAACTACAATGCTCCTGCACCGACTGTACCAGCCAACTATCTAAATGCAGCTTCTGGCGGCACTTATGCAGCCTCCTCTCCTATTACCTTGTCACCCACTTTCGGCAAACCATTTAGTGTTTCGGGAGGTATTCCAGTTGTAGCTACCAACAAAACTTCCTTCACCAATACACTATCTCTTACTGCTGCTGATTTAAAGAGCCAATTTTTCCAGGCTGGTACATACACGCTGCCTATATTCTATACGGTTGCAAAAACTTCAAATTATACGATAACCGCAGCAAGCGCAACTATGAATAGCAGTATACAGGTAACAGTGCCAAAATTGTCTGAACTAACCATTCCGGGAGGAACTACTGCAAGCTTCAATTTTAATACCGCAGCCAGTTATAATCAGGGATTAATAGCAGCTATGTCCAATCCAGTAACACTTAGCAGCACTGTCCCCTATACTGTAACTGTAAAGGTAGGAGGTGATTTTACTTCAGGAAGCAACACTATTCCTGCCAGTGTAGCAACATTGGAAAAAACAGCAGCGGAGACTGCAGCGGTAAATCCGGTAGTATTGTCTACTACCGCTCAAACACTAATTAGTACTTCTAATCCACAGATAGACAGGGCTATCAATCTACAGTTTCGCATTCCTTCCACGCAGACAGTTAATTTGCTCAATAAGCCTGCGGGAACTTATAATACCACGGTTACTTTTACAATCGTTGCACCATAATTAAAAACGGCTAACATCCACTTTCCGATGTTGATCTTTATATAAAAAGGTTAACCTATTTACCGGCTTTCCTTCCAGCGTCACTTCTTCTTTACCATTTTCAATAGAAAAAGGCATGCCCTCTGTTTCTATGTAAACTGTATATTTACTTCTCGGAAGATAGAAGCAAAAGTTACCTTTATCATCTGTTAAAGTCTGATGAATGCGTCCGTTAGCACCCACTGCACTAACATGTATCCCCGATAATTCAGGTCGCCCATTGAGATATTTTGAAGCCACAGGCTGAATACAGCCATTCAAAGCCTGTGTTTGAACCAGCCCTATTTCCAGCTTTTTATTCTTATCTAAAAACACATCTGTAGGTTCGTCCAGACTCCATCCTTTAGTGTTGGTAATGGAAACTATATATGCTTCTTTTTTCATCTCACTAAAAACCACCTCTCCTTTACTATTGGTTAAGGCTGCATCATTATTAATTTTTACTAAAACCCCAGCTACTGCATCTTCTCCGGCATCCCGCTTTCCATTACCATTTTTATCCTGATAATAAGCAAGGATTAGCTTTTTAGCTCCCTTATTTGCCTGTCTCCCAAACTGCTTTTCAATACCCAATCTAACTTGCCTGTTATTGGTAGACTGCCGTTCAACAGAATACATTGTGCTTTGTAACTGGTTTTGATTATTCGCATATAATATGGAAGTTAATTTTTGTTTGTTCAGATAATATTGAAAGTCACCAGTAACCGCCCAATTACCCTTGATCAGGTATCTAAAACTTCCATTTGCAGAGTAACTGGTACTACTGCTAAAACCATAATAATTAAACATACCCCCAAGCTGCAGGCTTAATGTATTTTTAAGCGTGGTAATATGAGCATTTGGACCAATAGAATATAAGCGGTAATGGCCTTCTCCGTTAGAAGATAAAGCATCAGATAAGTAATAGGGATTAAGTTGTGCATATCCTGTAACTCCTAAAATAGGCATATTGTAGTTGGCGGTAACTTTAAAAGAATGATATGGGGCAGGCGGTAAATTAGAGGTGCTAATATAAGTATATCCATAATCAGCGAGTACAGAAAAACTGTTAGTGACGCCATTATAACCTACATTCGTAGCGAAATGTACTGATGATGATTTCCAGTCCACACGTGTAGGCAAAAGCTGCGAAAATCCATTGGATACCAAACGCTGATCCATCACATATGGCGTGAAATTTAAATTTACTTCGCCGGCTTTGGTATTGTAACCTATTTCATAAATATTAACTGAATTCTTATTCACCCCTAAATTATAGATATTATTAAGCCTGTCCTGATATTTCGGACTGTTGTTCTGCAAATTTACATGTGCCGAGAAGCTGCTTTCATCCGCAAGTTTATGAATGATTCTAAGATCTGTTAATAATACTCCGCGTCTTATTCCGGTGAAATAAGGACTACTGTAATATCCACTTCCAAGAAACTCATAATCACCTGCATACAGAGTATAACTTAATCCACCAGAAAACCCGGCTTTAGACGCTGTAGTGTCAACGATCTGATTCTCCAACGAAAAGCCTCCTTCAAAACCAATTTTCTGATCCGAACCTAGTTTAAATTCAGCTTTGCTGCTTACCTGGTTGGCGATTAAGCCCGTTACAGTATCACGACTGTGTACAAAAGTTAATTTCCTAATTTCGCCCGCCTTTTGCAGATCATAATCCAATGCAAAAATTTTACCGCCAGAGACTGAATTATTTAATTGATTATATAAATAATAATTGTTTTGAATTCCATATAATGAAACTATACTTTGATCATCTAATTTAGCACTGGCTTTGATTCCATTTCCTGACAACTGAAAATCCAGGTTATCGTATATACTTCCTACCTTAAGTCCCCATTTTTTCGATTCATAATCCAGGTAACTATTATATACATTTATTCCATTGGCACCTGTTTGATGATAGTCATCAGCATTTAAGCGATAGCTCAAAATAGAGGCATCTCCGGTATTGAATTTACCATTAGCCTGTAACTGGTAATAGGAAGAATTGCGGTTTAAGCTGGCGTAATAAAGAGATACCGTATTTGGAAGATTTTCTCCAGGTTGGAAGCCACCCGAAGACATTCTTCTGTTACTTGTTACATTCAATACTCTGATCATCTTTGCAGCCAGCTGATGATTACTCGCATCCAAAGCCTGTATGGTAACAGTAAAATCTACAGCAGCATTAGCCGATTTATTTGTGGCCAAAAAAGGAAGTAATTGCTGTGCTCCGGGCTGTAAGGTTAGGGTCATCGTTTGCCCCGTAAACTCCAGTCCGTCAGGAATACCTGTCAGCAATAATCTAAAAGTTAATGGCACAAAACCACTATTTGCCACCCGCACCACTACTTGCGCCTGGTTACTGAGCTGGCTCAGGTAAACTTCATCCTGCTCCGTACCAATAATAAGGCCACTAACATCTGCCAGCAGCGTGATGAACCGGGCATAGGCTTGTACCTTTATACCCGGCTTTCCCGCGACAAGATTAACTTTAAATTCCTGGATATTGCTTTTGATCAACTGGTGGTCTACAATATATTTTACAGGAAAAACCCTGGTTTCCCCTGCTTTCAGCACCAAACTATCAGGTAAATTGATTAAGCCTTTTGGAAAATCTTTAAGTACCGGAGTTAATACTACTGGTTCATCATAAGGATTGCTCACCTTCAGAAAATTGGAAAATGTTTCACCCCCTTTAATCTGTACGGTATCCCTTGAAAAAGCATATTTTACCTGGGCAGATGCTGTAATTGCAGAAAGCAGGCTGCAAATAAGCAAACACCAGAAGTATTGGGAAAGATCACCGAAGTGAATTTTATTTAAACTGGGCAAGTAATTCACCCTTACTGTTGATATTCAACTTTTTATAGGTGCGTTTAATATACTGTCGCACCGTATCCAGTGAAATACCGTATTTATAGCCAATCAGCTTATAACTTAGTCCACTTTTAAGTCCTTCAACAATCTGGCGTTCCCTAAAGCTCAGGTTGCTCTGGTAATCTACAGTTTGCTGTACTTGCTGAATTACATTTCTTGAAATAGAAGGACTAAAAACGGAGCCTCCTTTGTAAGTGGTAACTATAGTAGAGATGATTTCGTCCACACAGGTATCTTTAGTCAGATATCCCATAGCACCAGCTTTAACACAAGCCAAAACACTATTATGATCTTGTATATTACTAAATACAACCACATTTGTATTAGGGAATTTACGATAGATTTCCATAATCATATCAATTCCATTATGCTCAATATCAATCAAGGTAACATTAGGCTCCTGAAAAGACTGTACCCTTTTACATTCGCCCATAGAACTAACTTCCAGTGTAACTTTTAAATTATATTCATGATGATGGTCAAGCATAAGACGCATCACGTCTCTGCTTTGTTGATTAACATCGATAATTCCTACTTTGATCATAACAATACCCTCCTTAAACCGTCAAAAAGGCTAATACCTCTAGGGACGTAAATAAAGTTAATGAATACCCTGCGCTGCACGGGTATTCATTCCGTTCATCTGACGAGCGTAAATGAACAGGAAATGAATAAAAAATATAAAAAATCAGTTTACTATTTTGAATGATCTTTGATAAGAGGGATTACAAATTCTGCATATGGATTTAAAAAAGCATCTCTTAGCTGCCGCCCAAGCATTATATGGTTATGAATGCTGGCAGACCTGATCCTGTGATACTCGCGAAATGCCAATTCATGATCCGGATAAATCTGCAAACATTCTGACAGGATCTTTGCATCCATCATGGCATTTGTTGTGCCGGCACTAGTAAAGGGAAGCGCTAAATGAGCGGCATCGCCTATCAATACTACATTCTGATAATGAAAGTCAGGCAGAATATCAAAATCTCTTGTTTTCCAGATATAACTGCTACTAAAATTATTCATTTCCAGAATCTTAATTACCTCAGGCGGAAAGTCTTTCAAAAGTGAAAAGCATAAACGTTTAAGTGTTTTAGAATAATTTTCCCTGGAAAGTGCATTTGCATCTTTCTGCATATCACCTAATGCAGGGTCATATTGCATAAACCAAACCACTTCTTCTGCTGATGTAGGAATCATTCCAAAAGATAATCCTTTATCCAGATGCTGAAACTTAGTAAATTTACCTTGCAAAAGACCTGCCATCTCCGGATAACGAACCAATCCTACCACTTCTTTCACTTTACCAGGCTGAAAATTTACTTCTCCAAAGATTTGACGGCGAACGGCCGAGTTAGCTCCATCAGCACCAATAAAAATGTCTCCGTATTCTATTGTACCATCATCAAAAGCCGCAGCTACAATTTGAGGGCCTTCATAAACAAAATGCAAAAACGTACGTTCATTGATTAAATCATTTCCAGGAAACAGCTCTGCTAAACAGGTTAACAGATCCGTACGCTTAAAACACTGCCAGTCGTCCATCTTTTGTTCCATCACCAATTGCCCTTTGGGATCTTTAAAGACAAAAGTATCTACTAGTTTGCCTGGGAGCAAACATTCCGTACCTTCTGCAATTTCATTTAATATTGCAATCCCATCATGGTGCATTAAAAATGCATGTCCTCCAGGAGCAGCACGAACCTGTTTTTCATTTACAGAAACATTAATTTGATTTTTATGAAGATAGATACCCATACATAATCCAGCGATGCCGCCGCCAAGGATAACTATTTTCATAGAGAATTTATTGTGCTTTTTATACGGTATAAAGCTTCGCTCAAAATATCTTCTGAGGTAGCAAAACTCATTCTTATAAATCCTTCTGCACCTTGTCCAAACCATTCTTTAGCCCCCGGAACTACTGCCACTCTTGCTTTATCCAGCAAAAGCTGGTAAATTTCCATACTGTTATTTCCTGTACCGGCAATATTTGTAAAAGCTACGTAACAACCTTCAGGCGGTATACAATGAAATCCGTTTATGGTATTGAGTTCCCTGCTACACAGATCTCTCATTTTTTGAAGATGAACAAGGAAATTATCAAGCCAGTAATCACATTCGTTTAAAGCTGCTGTTGCTGCCACTTGTGAAAGTACATTGGCACCGTGAATCGTAGAGCCATGCAAAGAAACTTCGAACAGACGATTAAAATGTGCCTGATTTGATGCCATTACTGCACCGATCCTTAATCCTGCCAGTCCGTAAGATTTACTGTAACCGGTTACCGTTACTGTTTGGTTCCTGATCTCTTCGCTTAGGGAAGCTATACTAGTGTATACATTAGGACTAAAAACAATATCGCTCCAGATCTCATCAGATAAGATTATCAAACCATGTTTATAAGCAATTTCACCAAGTTGCAACAATTCATCCTTTGTGAAAACTTTACCGGTGGGGTTTAGCGGATTACACAGACAAATCAATTTAGTTCTGCTGGAAAGCAATGTTTCTAATCTGCTAAAGTCAACAGCGCCTGTTCCCGGAGGAATAGCAAACGGAACCGCGAATCCACCAACAGATTCAATAGCATACCGAAACAGAAAATCTACCGGATCAAAAATTATAGCCTCGTCACCAGGTTCCAAAAAAGCTTTACAGGTAAGATAAATACCAAAAGCCGCACTATCCACTGGAAAGATAAATTCTGGAAGAGCAGGTATCTGCCGTTTAATTGAAAAATATCGGGCTACACTTTCCTTAAACTCAGTCAAGCCAGCCGGAGGTCCATAAGAGAGATACCTATCTTTGGTAAAACGAATAATAGCTTCTGCAATTTCCGGAGCACTTGGAAAATCAGGATCTGCAGCGGTGAGGGGAATTACTCCTTCGGCCACAGTGGCCCACCTTAAATTAAATGCTCGTTTTTTTAAAATATCAAGATCAACAGAATGCTTTTCAAACATTCCCTAAACTAGAGATTTTCTAGTATTTCCAAGAATTTTTCTTTAACGAGTGGCTTAATAATAAATTCTGAAACCACACTGATACTTTTAGAACGTTCCATCTCATATGGAGATATAGAAGATGATACAATATATAATTGATTTTTACTAGCCAGCGCGGTATAGAACTCCTTATATTCAGTCAGGAATTCCCATCCATCCATAACCGGCATATTGAGGTCTAAAAAGATTAAATCAGGTAACAAATCTGCCCGGTCCTTAATTTTCAATAAGTGCGTAATGGCCTGTAATCCATCAGAAAAAACCTCTACTTCAACATCTTGTCTAACTTTTAGGATTGTTTTTTTGGTTAAAAAAACATAAATATCATCGTCATCAATAAGATAAATTCTTTTCATTACCAATTTACATTTTGATTAACAAACTCTATAGAAAATGTCGAACCCTGATTAGGAAGACTATCTACCCAGATCCTTCCCCCCATGGCTTCCACCTGTGTTTTAGTCATAAACAAACCTAATCCCTTAGCATTAGGATGACGATGGAAAACCTTTCCAATCTTAAAGATATTGTCCTTATGCTTTAGGAGATCTATACCCAAACCATTATCCTTAACTGTTAGCACAATATTACCATCTTTTACTTTCGATGCCAGATTTAGCGAAAGCTGCCTGTCTGGAGAATGATATTTAATTGCATTACTAATCAGGTTATAAAATATACTGGCCAGGTATTTATGCGGATAAGTTACTGCCGGTGCTTCTTCAAAATCAACCGATATATTTGCACTCGTCTTTGTAACTTCATCAAAAAGTCCATCAAGAGCTTCCTGAAGGCAGGTATTAAAATTCAGTTTATCAGATTTTATATTGATATCCTGTCTAATCTGGATAGACTCGATCAATTCATTAAATGTATTTTTAAGATTCTCAATTACAGGTTCCAGCTTAGACACCAATAATTTCTGTTCTTCAGCATCCTCGGCTTCCTGTATAAACTCCGTTAACATCGCCATATTGATCAGGGGACCTCTCAGGTTATGTGAAACTACATTACAAAAATCAATTAATTGTGTATTTTGGATAGCCAGCTGCCCCATAATCATGTTCTGCTTTTCTTCCAGCATTTTACGTTCTGTAATATCTACCCCAAATCCTATTACCATGATAAAATTTCCCTGCTCATCGTGCATGGGAAACATTCTACGTAAGAAAGTGATAATATTCCCTTCGGGATCCGGCATGCTCTCTTCCCAGACAATAGCCTTTCCAGAATTCTTTACTTCCAGAAACTGCGCACGCCTGCCTTCAGCAATTTTTATATCACGGTTCCTGTAAGCTACATACTCGAAGTCATCCATGCCAATGATAGCCTTTCTATACTCTTCATTCTTAATCGCACCTGGATTGGCAAAAAGATACCTGTGATCTGCATCAAAAACAACAATATCTGTTGGGATATTGTTAAGGATACTTTCATAAAATTCTTTAATGCTATTATTAATTACAGGCATCCTCAACTGCAGCAAAGTAACGATCTGCGCAGCTAATAAGATCAATGCCTCATGTTGCTCATCACTAATTACCATAAATGAGTGTCCGGCCACGCTCAGGTGCCCTATCACAAGGTCATTATTCACTCTGATAGGTATGGCGACACAAAAAATATATTCCTCTGAAGCCGGGTGTTCTCTGGTCGTTTCCCTTAACTCAATGCCCTGTTTCGCCTTATACCAAATTCTATTTTCATCTACAAAAGTAATTGCCGAAACTGGAGATTGAGTAAGTATAGATGCTATTTTAACGATATTATCAAACTCTTCCTCTTCACCAGTATCCAGAACTTCCAGCACATAAAGCGCCTCTATTCTTTCAGCTTCATTACTAAGTGATGGGATATTAATCATAGTTTTTTCAGGTCAAAAATTTTGACAATACAAATCTAGTTATAAGATTGCTTCTTTTCTTAAAAAAGAAGACCACATAACTGTCAATAAACCAAGATATAAATTTTTATCCGGCTAAACCAGAACCATCAGCCTGTAAGACTATTGATTTTATAGCAGCATTTAGCTTTTGAGATGAATCTCTCAGAAAATCAAGGGTTTCCTGTGTATCCTCGCCGGGATATTTAATTAGAAAATCTGTTAAACTCATGATGTTAGCCAAAGGAGCTCTAACCATATGACTCTGCATCCAGGCAATTTCTTTCAAATCCTGATTCTGGCGTTCAATTTTTTGAATATAGTTAATGCGTTCAGATACATCTGTAGCCAATACCAGTCTTGCTTCCCTGTCCTTAAAGCTAATCACATTGGTTTCAATCTCTACAGGGAAAACTTCTTTATTCTTATTGACGTGGATCAACACACCTGTGTAATCCCTGTTCTTAATCATACTATTCATATCCAGCAACTTGCTGCTTTCTGTTTGGGGACGAATATCCCTTATATTCATTTGTAGGAACTCTTCCTTAGTATACCCATACTTCACACAAGCTGCTTCATTAATATGTAAAAAGCGCCCGTCCTCCATATCAAAAACATACATTGGTACCGGGTTAGCCTCAAAAGTAGTGCGGTAATATCTTTCGGAGGCATCTAATTTAGAAACCAGGTTAGCTTCCTTCTTAATTGTTTGTTCCAGGCCACTCAATACTTTGCTCACCAGCATTACACTGATCAGACTCACAAAGATGAAATTGCCTGAATAGGAGGCCCACAGTGGCAAATCGTAGCTTTCTACCAGCGGGCTATCAAATAATTTATATTTAATTACCGCTCCAAATCCTGCACAGATCAACACATTTAGCCCTACCAGCCAATAAGCAGTAGGACGCGGAAATAACATGGCAGAAAATATCGTGATAATAATCAGGTACAATACTCCAGGTCCTTCAGAGCCCAATACAGCAATATAAACGATTGCCAATACGTATAAAAGAAACAAGGCCAGTATTTTTCTGGTTTGGATCATAATTTTCTTATTGAAGATAATAGATAACAGGGCAAAGATGAAAACTATATTCAGCAGCTGAACGACAGAACTCCCTGCAAAAATACCAAAAGTCATTGAGGAAGCAAAACCTATTATACTAACGATAAAACCATAGCTTATCATATTCGTAAAGAGTTTTTTTCTCCAAAACACATGATCTTCTTCAGAAGGATCTGCATTCTTCAGAATAGCCTTTTCAATAAGACTTTTCGCTCTCCACCAATATTCCTTTAGAGGCAACATATCTATATCAAAGAATTGAGGGTATAAGTACGTTGAATGTATTTACCACAGAAAAGAGATATTTTATTCGTAGTAGTCACCAAAGGAGCTTTAGTTCCAGCCATAGATTCAGATATTTAATGATAACTTAGCAAATGTTAATCCATTTTTTACTGTGATCACCGAACCAGTGAAAAATTTTACATTCTCGAACTCAGATGAATACACCTGCAAACCGTAATGATATATATTTTGATGATGTTGCATTTGACAGCTTGTATTCATTAAGGGCACAACAGCTCTCATCTATCCACTGGACTCCTATTGAGACCATTAAAAAGGCTGCAGCCTATTTAACCGGCGGCTCCGGGAAAAACATCCTGGACATTGGCAGTGGAGTAGGGAAATTTTGTTTAGTTGCAGCACATTTTTTTCCAGATCATATTTTCCATGGTGTGGAGCAAAGAAAAGCCTTGATAGACGAGGCAGTAATTGCCCAAAATG
>Ga0233344_1000218_pt1 | contig 10371 bp, 10 predicted proteins | sample GEONDECOMP281_FD_180697 | JGI IMG/M metagenome (GOLD analysis project Ga0233344, IMG submission 180697) | Leaf litter microbial communities from Shasta-Trinity National Forest, California, United States - GEON-DECOMP-281 | ecosystem: Environmental > Terrestrial > Plant litter > Unclassified...
GGAAACCCTTAAGACAGAAAAACTAAGAAACCCTAGCTTAGGGTTTGTCGTCAATGGAGGATGATGATGCCCTAGCTAGACTCATCCATGTTAGGGCACAATCATGAACTTCTCTTTTTCAACCTATGAGATCTTTAGAATAACAACTATACCTGTGAGAGCAAGGGTATGTGTAATAATGAATTGGCTTGATCTTCTTTTATATCCTTGAGTCACCTGTAAGTGGACCAAAATTAGAAAGAACAAAATAATATTATTTTATTCTTTTCTAGTTTGCACTTTTACCTTTAGCCTTCAAAAAGGTCCTTTATGTATTTTTTACTTGTACCAAAAAGTCCTTATGTATTTTTGACTTTTGCTTGTGGTCCTTTTTCCTGTGTTCCAAAAATCCTTATCTATTTTTGACATTTGCTTTTAGCCTTTTTCCAAGTGCCCTTATGGTCATTACTTGTGGTCTTTTAATTCCATTCAAAGTACATCATCATAAACCAAGAGAGTTACTATTGCTTTTATCTCACACTCTGTGTGACACCAATATCAGGTACTAGGGTATCTTAATCAAGGGTAGCTAAGCCTTGGAGAAGACCACAAGCCCATTGATCAAGGGTCAGAGTATCACACATGCCTAGACCAAGTCTAGGGATTATAGTGCCTTGCTGGTAACAGACCAGGTGCCTCAGCCATAGGCTGCATAATTTGACCCTAGGTCAAATACTTGGTAACAAACCAAGCGCCTCCATTCTCCAAGAGAATGGCTACTCAGAACTAATCTGAATCTACCAGTACTAGACTAGTCCACATCGTGGTCCCAAACCAGATGTCTACATTCAACAGAATGGTCACTCAACACTAGGTTGAGTCTACCCAGGGCAGAGTTGGGTCCATATCATGGTCAAGGACTAGATATCTACCATTCAACAGAATGGTCACTCAACACTTGGTTGAGTTCACACCGTGGTCCCAGACCAGGTGTCCCCATTCTCCTAAAAGAATGGCTCTCGATGCTGCTCAGAAAAATTAACACTCCCTTTAAGAGGCTTGGTCAAGATATCTACAATCTATTCATCCGTACGAATGTACTGCAACTTCAGAGCACCTCTCTGCACTAGGTCTCTAATGAAATGATACCTCATTTCAATGTGTTTCGATCTATCATGAAACACTGGGTTCTCTGAAAGCTTTATGCAACTCTGATTATCGCAATGGATGATTGTTGAGTCAAGATTTCCCTCGAACAGATCAGATATCAGTTTTCTGAGCCAAACTGCTTCCTTGCAGGCATCACTTGCAATAATATACTCTGCCTCAGCTGTACTCTAAGCTATGGAACCCTGCTTCCTGCTGGACCAAGAGATCATTGCTGATCCCATACTGAAGCAATGACTAGAGGTACTTTTTCGGTCAACTGCACTACCAGACCAATCTAAATCTGAATATCCAAATAACAATACTCCACTGCTGGAAGTATACCTGAGCCCATAAGTGATAGTACCTCGCACATATCTGAGTACATGTTTGGCGGCTACCAAGTGTATTTGCTTCGGATCAGACATGAACTGACTCAGTGCATTCACTGTGTAACAAATGTCTGGTCTCGTATGCACGAGATACATCAGGGATCCAATAAGCTGTATGTACAAAGTAGAGTCCACACTCTGTGAATTGGTGGCTGAGTCCCGCAACTTTGTCAAGTTGGTAGTCATGGGTACGCTCATGGACTTGCAGTCCTGCATCCCAAATATCTGCAAGATATCCACTGCATACTTTCCTTCTGTCAGGAGGATTTCGCCTGGATTTTGACAGACCTCTAAGCAAAGGAAGTAACTTTCCTTGTGTCAGGAGGATTTCGCCTGGATTTGGACAGACCTCTAAGCCAAGGAAGTAATGCATCAATCCGAGATCTTTCATCTCGAATTTAGAGGTAAGCTCCATCTTACATTGATCTATCAACCGTTCATCACCTGTAAGAAGCAAGTCATCTACATATAGATACCAGACTCTCGGAGCCTGTTTTAGTCCATACAAGGCTTTCTTCAGTTTACATACATGGGTATTCTTCCCATGAGTCACAAAGCCTTCAGGTTGTTCAATATAAACTTATTCCTCAATCTTACCATTGAGAAAGGTTGTCTTTACATCCATCTGATGTAACTTCCATCTGAATACTGCAACAAATGAAATGATGGTTCTAATAGTAGTTTACCTGGAAACAGGAGCATATTTCTCATCATAGTCAATGCCTTCTTTCTGAGTGAAGCCACGAGTTACGAATCTGGCTTTATATTTCTCCACACTACCATCTGCAGCATGCTTGATCTTATAAATCCATCTGGAAGTCACAACTGACTTTCCTGTTGGTCTAGGAACAACTTCCCAAACATCATTCTTCATGATTGACTTGTACTCTTCAATCATGGCATCAACCCATATGTGTTTACTTGCTGCTTCTTTGTATGATGAAGGTTCTGCACTGAATGAACTAACTCATAAGACTGGAGTACTTCTATGGTCTTATGCTTTCTCAGAAAGTCTTGGGAGGAGCTTTACGCTTCTCTCCTTCTTGCACAGTCTCTCGGTACCAAGCAGGTCTCCTTTTGGAAGGAGGAACTTCAAGTAGTTCTTTTGGTGGACTTTCAGTGTTCTCAGGTGCATCTGGAATTTGATCCTCAAATTCCTCTTCCTCCCTTTGAATTTTTGAATCTGGAAACTCAACTAGAGAAACTGCATCTTTCGTTGAAAGCTCTAGTGTTTTACGAAAAATAGCTTCCTCATGGAAGATCACATCTCTATTGACCTCAATGTGCCTTTGTCCTAGTATATATACTTGATAAGCCTTCGAGCAATCACTGTACCCAACAAATATAACTTTCTTATCGGAGCGCTCTAGCTTGGCCCTCTTTTCTTTTTACACATGGACGTACACAGGAGTGCCCAAAATCCTCACATGGTCAACTGCAGGTTTCTTCTTGGTGAAGACTTCTTCTGGAGTCTTCTCCCCCAAGATAGCATGAGGGCTTATGTTCTGAATATACACAACGGTAGTTGTAGCTTCAACCCACAAAGATAGAGGAAGATCTAGATGAGTGATCATAGCTTTAGCAACTTCACTGATCGTTCTGTTCTTCCTTTATCCAACCCCATTCTGTTGAGGATTGTAAGGTACTGTCAGCTCTTTCACGATTCCTGCTTCTCGATAGAAATCATCAAACTCGTTAGATTCATACTCACCTTCGTTATCTGATCTCAAGATACAGATGTGTCTGCTTGTCTGATTTTCAATCAGTGTCTTGAACTCTTTGACCTGTCAAAGGTTTCACTCTTGGCCTCAAGGAAGTAAATCCATGACTTTCGAGAGTGGTCATCAATAAACAAGACATAATATAAACACCCACTCAAGGAGGGTGAAGACATAGGCCCACAAATGTCGGAATGAATCAAATTCAAAATGCCTTTAGATCTATTCTTGCTTTTGGGAAAGGATTTCTTAGTGTTATTACCTAGAGCACATCCTTTGTAGATTCCTTCATGTTTTGGAGATACTTCTGGCATACCTGTAACCATCTTCTGCAATCCTGGGAGAGCTTTGTAGTGAAGGTGTCCAAACCTTCTATGGCAAAGTTCACATGGATCAATTGTGTGATGTACCAAAGCATGGGTGGAATCTTCAGAAACCTTGTAAAAGCCTTCCTCTCGAGCCCCAATCGTACTGTTGAGCTTATATCTTCATTCTTTTCCCATAGAAGGAATTTCTTGTCCATGATGAGGAATTTGTAGCCCTTTTCTTCTAAGCCAGCAACAGATAGAAGATTCTTCGTTAAACCAGGAACATATAAGATATCATCAATATGAAGAACCGTACCTGAGACAAGTTGAAGTGAGGTTGAGCCAACTCCTTCAATCTTGTAAGTAGAGTCATCTCCAAGTTCTACCTGTGTGGTGAACTTCTTCTTCTTGTAACTAGTGAGAGCTCTACAGTCACTTGTCATGTACCTGCAGGCACCACTATCCACCAACCAAGCAGTATCAATGTTGGTGGAACTAGAGAGTGCTGAAACCAAGTACTACTCTCTTCTAGGTTCTTCTTTGTTAGCCTTGGATTTCTTCTTCTTCTTTGGTTCCGCTTCTTCCTCTTCCTTTGCTTTTGCAGCAGATGCTTGAAACCTTCACTTAGGATTCTTCTTGGCTTGCCTGCAGTCTTTAGCAAAATGTCCAAACCTCTAGCGATTATAACATTCCACTTTTGACATATCAGAGAACCTACCTTGAGGTTTCTTTCCCTTCTTTTGCTGAGAGAAAGATTTCTTAAACTTCTTTGACTTTGCTGCAAGTGCAAGGTTGTCTTCCTTGATTACTTTGCCTGAGGTCCTTCCCTCTTCTTCTATGCAATCATGCCAAAGCCTTTCAAAGGTTGGCTGATTCTCACGTCCACTGACAGATGCCATGAAGGTTTCCCAAGAGCTTGGGAGACCATCAACCACAGTTTGCACAAGGTCATCATCATTAACCGTAATACCAATAACAATGAGTTGATCTCTTACCTGTGCAATCTTTGTGAAGAAGGAACCAACACTTTCTTCTTTGTTCAGCTTCAAAGTTCGTAGCCTCTTCTTCAAGTCTCTCTTCTGACTAGGAGCCTTTTTTCATATAAGTTGGTCAAAGCATCAGAGCATTCTTTAGCAGTCTTCAAAGCTGTGATGTTGGGCATCACCGTCTCTTTGACAGAATCATAGATGATCCTTCTAGCCTTACCTTACTTCCTCTTGTAAGCAAGACTGCCAACATTATATGTTGGCTCTTCAGTGTCATTAAAAACAATGTCATCCAAGTCATTTTCTTCTAGAGTGGTTGTTAGCCTGGCCTTCCAGGAGTTGTAGTTGGATGAACCATAGAGCTTCTCTTCCAGTTTGAAAGCATTTACAGCCATCTCTGCAACTTAGTCAAATGTTAAGTCTGCAAATCTTATCCCAAGGTCTAGAAAAACAACAACAATGTCCCTTTACTGTGTTTTCACATGCTAAGCTTTGATACCATGTTGAATTTTAGCATTAGCATGAATACTTAAAAATTTGCAGATTAAGTTTAAACAAATGACAAGTTCAGTAAGATAACATTCATCACATCAACACAATGGACACAGGAGTTTTTCACTTGGGAAACCTTTAAAGGACAAAAACCCCCAAAAGCATTAGTAACTCATCTCGTAAATGAGATGACCAAAATTCTTCAAAAAGTTCCACAAACCCCCAATAGGGTTAACCACAAAACCAAAAGATCAATTTTCCAAATTACATCAAAATTGACCAATTAGGGATTTTCCAGAAAATTAGACTTTTCTCTCTCATGCCCAATAATTACAGGCTGCCTGAAAAGTCTGTCAACTGCCCAGATCTGTCTGATCTGCCCTGACAATCTGCCCATCCATACACCTCTGTCTACCCCTGTCCGTACGGCTGCCCTAACTACCCGATTTCTGTCTGCTTCTCGTCTTTTTCCCTGCCCGACCGTACTTTGCCCGTTTGCCCTGTCTCTGCTGCCCGACAGCTTATCTGGTTGGGTAAAATAAGTGCATAGCGTTTTATCCCACTCTTCTTATGTAAAAATGAAGAGAGGAGAGGCTTATAAATATCCTCTTACACTCACTTAAAAAAAAAAATATCCAGGCCTACATGCCTTCAAATGTCAATTAGAAATTATAAAATGTCAACTTAAAATTATGACAATAATATAAAAATGGCCTAAAGTAGGCTTATAGTAGGCTACCTTCGATATTTCCCCCCTACGTGCCAAAAACTGATAAAATAAGTGAATCACTCTGAATGGAAGGCTGGAGTTAGCTAGAGGGAGGGCGTCATGCACCATCTAACCCCAAAAATGTTGTAAAATCCCTCAATGCCCTCCTCAAGGTTGCAAGAGGGCCTGACATGGGAGATAACGTCCTCTGAGGAGAGAGAGCGCTAGCCTACTGAAGGGCCAGGAGGGCGTCTGAGGTAGCTGTGAAGGGAGATCGACGTCTCATAGATGAACCATAGCCCACCAAAGCAAGCAAACAAGGTGTGGGGTCATGTGACCCAATGTTCAACCCTTAAGAGCTCGGGACACCAACCCCAGGGTTAAAAACCCCAACAGAGGGAAGTCAGCAGTGCCATTAAGCCATACTACTCCTAAAGGAAGGATCAAAGTGCCCAACCATGAACACCACTGTTGAATAACACCTCTTCTAGTAAAAATTGACCTCTCTCTCCTTGGGGCACATCTGAAGGTGCGCTGGGTACAAATGCAGCATAACGCCTGGGCACGACACATTATTCATCCCATCCACAAGTCAGGGAATAACACAAATCCAAATAACTACAAGACTATCATGGTGGGCCATACATTCTCCAAGCTCTACGACCATAGTCTTACATAAGTGGCTTTCTAAGGAGCTAGAGAGTTAACATCTTAGGGATAGAGTGCAAGTCGATTTTTGCCTGGACTACCAAATGATTGATCACACCTTCACACTCCGAGCCATTATTGAGGAGGGCCGACATCACTCTTCGAAAGTTTATAGTTGCTTTGTAGACTTTCGGAAGGCGTTTGACATAGTGTCGAGGGAAGCATTATTCCAGAGACTCTGTGACATTAGCATATCTGAGACTCTTCTATCATCCATCATGAGACTGTACGAGTCAATTCTAGGATGCCTTAGTATGGCACATGTCCTTTCTGACTTCATCTAGAGCACCAGTGGGGTTAAGCAAGTGTGCCCCCTCTCGTCTTTCCTCCACAAGCACATCCAAGAGGGTGATGGTTTCCTTCTACATCAAGAATTGATATCCCTTCTTCTCTTTGCAAATGACTTGGTGTTATTGGTCTCTACTCCCGAGGGCCTACAGAGACAGATTGACACCTTAGACAACTTTTGTGACCTTCAATAGTTGACGGTCAACCTAAGTAAAACCAAGGTTATGGTCTTCAGTGCATCGAAGGGATCTCTTACAGACCTACATTTTTACTTCTAGGGGGAAGAGATCGAGATCACCACATCTTACATTTACTTGGGAGTACAACTCATGGGGCCACGTCTTGGCATGCGACAAGCCTTCCAACCTCGGCTCAACAAAGGATATGGTTCCTTAGCACTTATCAAGAAACAATGCTTCTAGAACCAGTTTTAGGACATCTCGTCCAAACTCTATCTCATGGAGGCGATTATTAGACCCATGGTTCTCTATACTTTGAAATTTGGGGATTGAGCTTGATACAGACAGACTGGGTACCGACAAAGAGTTCAAACCTGCTTCTCAAGCACATCATTCGATGCAAGCGTGGCATTCTGCAACCCATTATCCAGGCAGAGTTGGACGTCCACCCTTTCTTCCTTGATGTCATCTTTCGTTTAGTCACTTTCCTTTATAGGGTCAGATGTTTCAAAGACTCCCACCTCTGAGAGAGAGAAGTACCCCTACCTTGCACTTTGCTCCTCATAGGCTCTTGCTTTAGATTACCCCACAATTTGTGCACGTGGTTGGTTCTCAGAGGCATCTCAGCTTCTCTATTCAGTGAGCATATCTCCAAAGCACCTTCCCCCCTTCTTTTACAATTACTGTTATGTTATGTTAGATGGTTCAACACTTATCCATTTAATCTAACAAGTAGGTGCAGAAGAGACAAAAGACCAAAATTACAAGTGTCAAGCACTCCCAACAAGACATGCCATGGTTTCTATAAAATCATGAAAGATTACAGAGTTACAACAAGGTGGACACGCCCAACCGACAACACTCCCTACACTCCCTACATGGGCACAAGCAAGCCTCGCATGCAAAAACCCCACAAATTTACATCTAAGAGAAAAGCCCACAAAACCCGAAGGCAGACTTCCCCGCTAAAATAGTGTGCGCCCCTACGGCTTGTGAGCTACTGTGACACCCAGACTTTGATTTTGCCTTAGAGCTCTTCGTTGCAACTCCCTTTCTTGATGATACCTTTGGATGAGCCTTGACACACCTTTGTATGCGCTAGGCGTGTCGGGGAGGTGACCCTTGCGTGGTCACCCATCAAGGCACTTTGCCTTAGTGCACACACTAACATGCCCACCTTGGTCCCTTGCCGCACACGACTTGGATGACGCCCGTTTGCCACTTAGCTTCGTTGTCGAAACCTTAGACGTGCCCCTCAACACTCACTGGTCTTGCTAACGCTCCAATCCTTTTTGTCGATGTGCCCTTGCCGGTCCGCTTGCCACTCGATGTGCTTGTCCAAACCCCACAAATTTACATCCAAGAGAAAAGCTCACAAAACCCGAAGGCAGACTTCCCGCTAAAATAGTGTGCGCCCCTACAGCCTGCAAGCTATTGTGACACCCAGACTTCGATTTTAGCAAAGTGCCTTGATGATACCTTTGGATGAGCCTTGACACACCTTTGTATGCGCTAGGCGTGTCGGGGAGGTGACCCTTGCGTGGTCACCCATCAAGGCACTTTGCCTTAGTGCACATGCTAACGTGCCTACCTTGGTCCCTTGCCACACACGAGTTGGATGACGGCCCTTGTCGACGCCCGTTTGCCACTTAGCTTCGTTGTCGAAGCCTTAGACGTGCCCTTCAACACTCACTAGTCTTGCTAACACTCCAATCCTTTTTGTCGACGTGCCCTTGCCGGTCCACTCGCCACTCGACGTGCTGGTCCAAGCCCTCTCTAGTCGACTAATGCTTCTTGCCACTTGTTTGCTTTGCCAAGTCATGTCGAGCGCCCACTTGCCTTGGTCGTCGCCCGCTTCCTCTATGTGCCTTGTCCGAACACCCATCCACTCGATGGTCGTGCCTTGTCGAACAAGTATTGCTGATGCTCAAGCTTGCCATGCCCGACGCCCCTTTGTGTGTGGGTGAGCGCTCATGCTGCGCTCCCCATATGTCGGGTTTCCAATCCGTGCTACTCTACTATTGAACTGAGCTTTCGTCCGTCATGCCACTTTTGCCGTGATGCTTCATTGAGCTACCACACCGTGTCGACAGGTTCCTCGGTGGGTTATGCGCAATGTTATCGGAATCGGACCGGTCATCGAACCGACGAAGCCCAAAATGTGAACCGGACGGGAATCGACAAAAAACCGGGTAAAAAACCGGCTAACTAAAAAATACATAAAATATTCATATTTTGTAAAAAACATATATATTCATGTGCATACATATGAATCCAAACCATTAATACAAAAATATGCAAAGTTTCTCATATATATAGCAAATATGGGTGCAAATATCCAAAGTAACACCTAGTGCAATACATCTCTGAGGTTCTGAACCAAAGTACATTAACAAAGAGGCCCCAAAGTACATCAGCAAAGTTTTATTTTCTGGTTTTTAAAAAAAAATTGAGTTTCCCAAGTCCCCAGTCCAGACCGGCCTTTTCATTGTCATTTATCTATGTGTAACAACATATTCATAGTTTCATCATTGCAATCTATATATCCCACTGTGTAATGACTAATCACTAGCACATTATATCACTATGTAGTAACTAATTACTAAGAATCATTACAGATCTGATCACTGTCTAAACATCATTGATTCATCAATATGCATACTACTGTGTAACATGCTAGGCATCTGATCACTTCACTGTGTAATATTATAGGCATCATCTAACATCATATCATTGATAATATATGCATCTTTGTGTATATCACTGTGTACTATAATTCCTGAGTCATTATTGTTAGTAAATTACTTTGTAGACAAACATACCAACATGTGAGACATCGAGGGTGATCAAGGAATCATCCCAATCAAAAGTCTGCTCAAGTCATCAAAACAAAATCTGCTCATGAACTTGAGTGTCTGTCTTCCAAAAATCAGGACTTGCTAGGCTTGTTTACTGTGCAAGCTTAACCTATTATTGTGGTTGTCTTAGTTGCATTCCTTAACTCGAATCCCAGAGATAAAATAACTTTTACAAACTTCAATTTGCTGCTGCTAAATAAAATCAGACTTCAACTTTCTTGACTGTTGCTGCCACAGTAAACTGACCAAAGTACATCAGAGGCTCCAAAGTACATCAGCAAAGTTTTATTTTCTGGTTTTTTTAAAAAAATTTGAGTTTCCTGAATCCCCAGTCCAGACCGGCCGGTTCAGGCCGGTTCAGGCCGGTTCTGGCCGGTTCCATACCCGGTCTGGAAAAAAAACCGGTTTTTTCAAAAAAATTTGCTGACCGGACCGGCCAACCCTGTAAACCGGTCAGACCGGCCGGTTTTTCCGGTTTCGGTCCGATTCCGATAACACTGTTACAGACACATCCCAGAATAAACATCAGGGTACAAGACATAAGATATATAGGTGAATACATTCCGAAGTTACAAATACATCAATAGCCCATGGACTTGCTAGAAATG
>Ga0233344_1000219_pt1 | contig 10339 bp, 9 predicted proteins | sample GEONDECOMP281_FD_180697 | JGI IMG/M metagenome (GOLD analysis project Ga0233344, IMG submission 180697) | Leaf litter microbial communities from Shasta-Trinity National Forest, California, United States - GEON-DECOMP-281 | ecosystem: Environmental > Terrestrial > Plant litter > Unclassified...
ATATGGGGTTTTGCTGACCCGTTTAACCAAGGTGTAAAATTTATTGGTATTAGCGACGGAAACTTCTATATAGGTTTTCCAGGATTTTGTGCAGCGCTGGGGGCGGTATAAATATAATAATTAAATTGTCATCAAAAGGCAATGCAGTTGAAATTTTTCCTAATGTTATTATCTTTATGAGCGCAACCATCTTGCCTATAATCAGTAATATTGAACTTATCCAAAAAGCTTTCTATAAATCAGCTCTTAACATCCTTTGGTGCCACCTCCCCGGATGAGAATTTAAATGTCTTTTTTCAGGAAAAACCAGTTAACCAATTAAAGCTCGATTATCCATTTCGTCTGGACCATTTTATTATACTAATTGTTTTGGCCGGAGAAAGTGATATTGAACTGGACCTCGTTAAATTCCATTTGAAAAAGAATGATTTGCTCATTGTAAGCCCTGATGTGGTTACTCACTTTAAATTCATTAGTGATGATCATTCATTTAAATTGGTAAGTTTTAATGTTGCGTACCCCATGAAACTTGGAATTAATAAACATCACCACGATTCATTTGATTTTTTTACCTCAGTATATCCAGCTCACGTGCCCATGCTGGCTAACCAGTACAAAGTGGTAAATGCTGGCATAGATCTTTTGAATGAGAAGAAGAATGTGATTAATCATCCTTTTTATGAAGAAGTACTCCTGCATTCATTTTATATTTTGATGTTCGAGATCTCTGCAATATTGAAAGAAAAAAAAGGGTTATCTACTAAACAATTAAATCGTAAAGAAGAGTTATGCCTTAAATTTTTGAAACTGGTGACAGAGCATTGGCATAGAAATCGAAAATTAGAATTCTATGCAGATTGTTTGTCTGTTACCACAAACTATTTAACAAAGATCACAAAAACTATTTTAGAGAAACCAGCAGGGGAGCTGATCGATGACAAAGTGTTACATGAATCTAAAATATTACTGCACCATTCTTCTTTATCTGTTGCAGAGGTAGCTGAAGAATTATTATTTAATGATCCATTTCATTTTAGTAGGTTTTTTAAGAATAAAACAGGAGTAAGCCCAACTGCGTATAGAAAAAAATCATTTTGATCAGGCAGCTGATGCAGCTTTATATCATATCCTATTTTTAAGGTTTTTGTGTATCGAACAATGGTTGTCCATAAAAAATGTCTGGGTTTTGGCAGGTGTTTTAGTAGGCTTTCAGAAATATGGAGGCATTTATTGGCATGGTTTGTCTTGTTTATGATATTTCTTTGGACCAGTAGTTAACGAACTTAGTGGTGTAAATGAATCATTGTTTTATAAGCAGTCTTATAAATGGTCTGCTTATAACGCTACTAAAAAATCTCAAATGGAAACCAAAAGTAATAGTTTTAAAAGTACAGTTATTGATCAGTTTTCCAACTCTTCAATTGATCATCTAAAGAATAATGCAAATGTCGCAGGCAACAGTATAAAGTCGAATGTCAAAGCAAAAAGATTATGGTTTAATAAAGATGAAGTACAAAATGTGTCTGCTATTGAAAGCCTTATAAGAGCTGTGCTGGTCATATTTTTACCCATTATTAGCGTGTGCCTGGACTGGTTTTTAGGTTTGCACTCCATGTATTTTCTATCTCCCCTCATTGTATACTTTGCTGTGACTGCAATGACTAGAAATTGTCCGGTCAAAACTTTCTTTACCCGTTTGACCGGGAGAAATACCATTCAATAATGATGGCCAATATTGACCTTTCCGTCAGCTAAGAAAATGATTGAAATCACTTTCTTAGCTAACGGCAGTCATCCTGGGAGTACAAACTTCAGCAATTGAGCAAGGGTTAGATGGTCATTTTGCCTATAAACACTACTTAAGTGATAGGTGAGGGAAGGCCATAACACAAACATATAGGTTAAATCCTTTATATTAAAAAGGTAATGCCGACTTTTGTCAGATACAACTCATCACCCTATTATCTGCCATGACCCAATTCAGAAATCAGCTATTGAAACTTATAGGGTTCATTATAGGAATAGTTTGTAGTTTATCTGCTCAGGGCCAGATAGATCTCAAAAACGCTTTACCGGATCTATTGAGCAGTTATGCCAAATCTGGTCATACCGTAGCTGCTGCTAAAACAGCACTTGCGATCAGTAATTTTTACCTGCGAAATAAATCTTACGGTCTTTATTTGGATTCTACCTTGTTTTACGCAGAGGCAGCGGGCAATTTAAGCAGCAAATTAGGTTACACTAAGGGAAGTGAAGATGCAAATGTACTTATAGCGAATGCTTTAATTTTTCAGCAAAAGAATATAGCAGTGCAGAACATGATCAATCATGCTTCAGGGGCTTTATATTGCAGGCTTTATATCGCCAGGGGAATATATGAACTTGATCATTCGGCAAAAGAAAAGTCCGGCCTGCAGCGTGCAGCTACCTATTTTTATACTGCGCACCGTTATGCAGAACAAAACCATATGCCTCGCCTGGCAATAATGGCCCTGATAAATGGTTACAGGGTGATGCAGGAAAAAGGACTGCCCGGTGATAGCATTGAAACAAAATTCCGGCACCTGATCTCGCTATGCAGGGTTCGCCACGATATCAATTTGGAAGCCTGTGCCTGGCTGGTTAAAGCATCCTATCAGGTTAATGGCAAATGGGACCAGGCAAATTATATTCGGGTTCGCAAGCTGGCAACTGCTTCTGGTCTTACTGAATTGCGTATTTGGGCGCTAAAGAATCTGGCTGATGATAACTTGCAGGAAGGCCGACTTGATTTGGCGGACACACAATTGCTGCAGGTCATAAAAGAATACAAACTTGCTGGTTTTAAAAACCTGCAGTATACTTATAATCTTTTAACTGCTATTGCTTTAAACAAAGGAAAGCTGGAGAAAGCCATGCGCTACGGTCTGCTGGCCATCGATTGTGCACATGCTACAGGTACAAATATCAGTCTGGATGTATTGCAGGTTAGTATGGCGGCAGTTTGTGATGCCTTAAAACAGGATAAAGAAAGCCTGGAATGGTACCAAAAGAGTTTGGAAACAGTAGCGCACGATCCCCATTATAATTATGCGATCTTCCGGATAGTGATGCTGGATGAGATTGCCAGGGGTAAAGCCAGGCAGGTCTTGCAGAAACTGGGAGTGCTGGAAAAAATACATCCTGTAGATGATAACAATTACATTCATGTAAATTTACTTAAAGCCGAATGTTATATCGCTTTGAAGCAACCTGCTGCTGCGGCACGGTATTATCAGGATATGATAAAATGGGCAGACAAGCTGGAGAGCAAAGACCTGATGTATTATACCGCTTATAAACTGGCATCTACGTTTTACCTGAAGCAAAAGGACTATGCCACAGCTGATATTTATCTGTCGAAATTGTTTACTGCGCCAGCGAATATACTGCCCAGCACTTATCTCGCCAGTATGTACCAGCAAAAGTTTGCAGTTGATTCTTCCAGAGGAAAATACCTGAGTGCGATCAAACAATTCGAAGCAGCAAAAGCGATAACAGATTCTCTCTTTGATCAGGCAAGGGTTAAGCAGGGCGATGAATTGCAGGCACATTATAAAAGTTCAGAAAAGGAGCATGAAAACCTGGTACTGCGGAACAGGAACACCCTGCAGAAAAGTGAACTGGACAAGGAAGGTTTAAAACGTAAACTGACCACTACGGGATTGGGAGCCTCGGTATTGCTGATCGGCATTTTGTTCTTTTTCTACAGGATTAAACAGCGTGCTAATCAGGAGCTGAAGAACCGGCAGGAGAAAATCGAGCAGCAGAATTTTAAGCTTAACCAACTGCTGGCCGAAAAAGAATGGCTGGTGAAGGAAGTACATCACCGGGTAAAGAACAGCCTGCAGATCGTTTCCAGCTTATTGAATACACAGTCTAAGCATCTGGAGAACGAGGAAGCCCGTGCAGCAATTCGCGACAGCCAGAACCGCATGCAGGCCATTTCTATAGTACACCATAAGCTTTACCAGTCAGACGACCTGGCAAGTATTGAGTTTAAACTTTATATTCAGGAGCTGGTAGAGAGTATTTGTGCATCTTTTCATGCGGATTCCAGTATCAGGTTTACGTTCGATATTATTGATGTGATCCTAAATACGGAACAAACGGTACCCATAGGACTCATGCTTAATGAAGCAATTACCAATAGTGTTAAATATGCTTTTACTGATACTGCACAGCCACACATGACAATTTCGTTGTCAGCATATCCTGATGATCATTATAAATTAACCATTGCTGATAATGGAAAAGGTTTACCGTCAGATTTTGATCTTGCAAAATGCAATACTTTAGGCATTAACCTGATGATGGGTTTGGCTGTACAAATCAATGGTAAGTTGATGATCCAGGAAGATAACGGAACGCTGGTGACGATCATTTTTCCGCGTCAGCCCGACCAAAGCTAGGCCTGTACCACCTATTCAAAAGGTCTCCGTAATTTTGTAATGCCTATCACAAATTATATCTTAGCCATTCCAAATCTTAGTTTACATGGACCCACAGGATATTTTGAAAGCTCATCTCGCTAAAACCATTACCTTAACAGATGATGAGTTCAATTATTTTTATTCGCATTTTAAACCTCATTCATTTAAAAAAGGGCAAACGATTATTAATGTAGGGGATAGGGTAGACTGCGAGTATTTTGTGCTGAGTGGCTGTCTTAAAACTTTTTATGTGAACGATGACCAGAAGATGTTTATCCTTCAGTTTGCAATGTCTACCTGGTGGGCATCAGATTATAATGCATTATATAGTGATGCTGAAGCCACAGTTAATCTGGACTGTATTACCAACGCAGAAGTATTATGCTTAACCAGTGATGACCGTGAAAGGCTTTGCCGTGAAATTTATCCGCTGGAGTATTTCTTCCGCTGGCGCTCTAATAAAGGATATGTAGCCTCTCAAAAGAGGTTGTTATCATTTATGAATAACGATGCTAAACATCGTTATGAAGAATTATTAAGTATGTATCCTTTATTGTATAATGTTGTTCCCAAACAACTTATTGCTGCCTATCTGGGGGTTTCGCGGGAAACGCTTAGCCGTTTGTATTAAAATTGATCTGTATCCTGCAATTACTTATTGTGCAGGGATATTCCCCCTTGTTAAATCTTTTGAACTTGAAGTTAGCGTGTTCCTGACTATCATTTTACCAAATATTTTGCTGATAACTGCATCTTAATTTTTTATCCTGTTCTTAAAATGCAGAGATAGCCTTTTTGTAGATTATACTTCCAATTGATGGCTGGAGGAAAACAGGCAGGTAAGATGTGATTACTTGCAGTATTACCTGCCTGTTTTAATAGAGAAATGTTAAGCTTCTAAAAGTGCTATTACTTTTTGGGCAGTACCACGTGCGGATGCTGGATTCTGACCAGTAACCAGGTTTCCGTCAGCAATGCTATGATCAGACCATGCCGGAGCCCCATGAAATTTTGCACCTTGCGCAGTAAGTGCTGTTTCCAGTAAAAACGGAACGTCGTCTTTTGCATAGTTGTTCTCTTCTTCATTTGTAAAAGAGGTGATGTTTTTGTCCTTGAGCAGGAAGGTTCCATCGCTAAGTTTTACATTCAGCAGCGATACAGGACCGTGGCATACTGCACCAACTACGGCTTTTCTTTCATACGTTTCTGCAATTACTTTTTTCAGCAGTGCATTTTCTGCCATATCCACCATAGGGGCCAAACCTCCGGGAACAAAAATTGCATCGTATAAACTTACATCCACATCTGCAAGTTTGCGGTTGTTTTTCATCTTTTCCCATCCACCTTCCTGCAGGAACTTTGCATTGGAGGCTTCATCCTTTGCCTGGATATTATCCAGACCAGGAACCTCTCCGGTGATACTTGCAAAGTCTATCTGATAACCGGCAGTATCAAATTCTACATAGGGATGGGCTACTTCATCAAGAAATACACCTGTCTTTCTGTTTTTGGGTCCAATCACTGTAGTATTGGAAACGATAAATAAAATTCTTTTTGACATGGCGGAGTCGATTAAAATAGTTTTTTTAACAAGGTTACTTCACGGGTTTCAAGATGAGGAATGATCTTTCCAAGCACAATTTGCTGATAATGTTCAGAATTTTTATGAACTTCTACAGCATCACTATCGACATAACGCTCATGTAAAAAAAGTTCATTTGCATTGTCGGTCGATTGATAAATGTGATATGAAATGTTACCCGGTTCATTTCTGGTTTTTTCTACGAGCTCTTCCAGCAGCTTTAAAATTCCAGGAGTTTCAGTTTCCCTGATTTTCCATTTTGCGATTAGTTCTTTTTCCATTTTATGATTGATAATTGTAAATTATTTAATGCCATTGTGATTGATCACAATGCCTGACCTGATGTAATATTTACGATGTATGTGTTAGATTACCTTCCAAAGGTGGGCCTAAAAAAATAGAAATGATGGTGATGTATATCACAAACAGAATTGGTACTGATGAATGTGATATAGATCACTTCATCAAAAGGAGGACAATGAAAAATTACTTGAAAAATAAAGGATAAAAGGGGCGGGGATTAATTTTTCTGCTCCCTTTTATCCTTTAATTCGGTCTTGAAAACCATTAGCTGATCTGCTGTAACGGTACGATCTTACCTTCAGCTACACTTTTGCGAGCTGCATCCATCACCAGCATGGTCTTATAACCATCTAATCCGCTTACTGGTGCAGCTTCACCATTGATAATACATTGAAAAACTGCCTCAAAATAATGATAGTAATTACCGTCTTCCGTTGGAATCACTTCTCTTATCTTTTCATCCTGGCGCATATAAGTTAGTATGCCTTCAGCATTCTCTGGTTCGGCACTCCAGTGTGTTGCCTTTGGTTTTATACCGGCCAGAAGATGTTCCTCCTGAAGGTCAGACCGATCTTTTAAAAAGCTTCCGTTTAAACCATGAATGATGTAACCCGGCTGGCTGGCAACAGAAATATCAGTTGCACGCAGCTTAACGCGTTTTTCGGGATAAAATAGTATAAGTTCAAAATAGTCTTCCACCGGAGATTCCGGGCGGAAAGCAGCAAAGTCTGCAAAAACTGCCTGGGGCAAGCCAAATAAATAAATAGCCTGGTCTGTAATATGGGACCCTCTGTTGTTAAATTCTCCGCCACTCAGTGGTTGTTCAGTATGTACATCACCACGTGATTTTGGAATATAAAAGTCGTAGGAAATGCTTGCTTCTACAATTTTGCCCAATTTCCCGCTGTTGATGACCTTCTTAACCGTCAAAAAATCACTGTCAAACCTTCGGTTTTGGAAAACAAACAGATGAAGTCCTTTTGATTTTGCCAGTCGGTCGAGCTCTTTTGCTTCGGCCGGCGTATTTGTAAAAGTTTTTTCTACGATCACATGTTTACCAGCTTCTAAAACACTTTTCGCCAGTGAATAGTGCGTGTCAATTGGTGTGTTTACGATGACCAGGTCGACAGATTTATCCGATAAAACGTCCTCTATCCGATCATAACTATGTACATAGGGATAAACCTGCTGTATTTTTTTTGTATGACGCTCCAGCGCCCCTTTAAGCTCAAATCCTGGATTTAAATGTATAAAAGGAGCAAAAAAGATAGAACCGGAGAAACCATATCCAAGAATGACTGTATTAATTTTTTTGTTTTCCATTGAACATATTTGTCTTTTAATGGTTACACCTAACCATTATGAATTGATATATTTCAAATTTAACACTATGAAATTGTTCAGCAGTAGAAAGAGTGGTCTGTCATCCTCATTGTTACAATTGACGTCTGGTGTATAAACATGACCAACATTCACCGGTCATTGGAATCAGGCGGTAAATTTAGGACAAGCAGCACTTTTATAGCTATTTATTTTCCTGTTACCATTAATATATCCATAGCTGCTTAAATTTTTCTTTTCGTCTTCTTATACCTTGCTGACTTTATGTATTTTTAAAGACGCTAATCAGGGATATTCCAATCTTTGGTCTGGTGTCTTTAAACTATAATTCCTAATTATCTAAGATGAAGAAATACTTATTGTATCTGTTGCTGTTTATGAGCCAATCTATGTTTGCACAAACCTATCAGCCCAACTGGAAATCAATAGATTCCAGACCCATTCCTGAATGGTATAAAGATGCCAAGTTTGGAATCTTTATTCACTGGGGAGTGTATTCCGTACCTGCATGGGCCCCAAAAGGGCAATATTCTGAATGGTACCAGGAAAACCTGCAATCAAATGGTTTTAAGGGACAGGCAGTGGCCTATCACCATAAAAAATATGGTGCTGATTTTAGTTATTATCAATTTGCCTCGCTTTTCAAAGCCGATTTATTTGATCCTGAAGCCTGGGCTAAACTCTTTGAACAGTCTGGCGCAAAATATATCGTGCTTACTTCCAAACACCATGATGGATTTGCCTTGTGGCCAAGTAAAGAAGCCTCGCAGAGTCGTGGTTTTGCCTGGAATGCAGTAGAAGCTGGCCCTAAAAGAGATTTATTGGGCGACTTGTTTAAAGCCGTAAGAAAAACTTCTGTACATCCGGGTATTTACTATTCTTTATATGAATGGTATAACCCTTTATGGCTAAATAACAAACAGTTATATGTACAGAAACATATGATCCCACAGATCAAGGATGTAATTGACACTTATAAACCAGAGGTTTTCTGGACAGATGGTGAATGGGAGCAGTCGGACACCTTATGGCATTCCACAGAAATACTGAGCTGGATGTTTAACGATAGTAAAGTTAAAGATAAAATTGTAGTGAATGACCGCTGGGGTAAAGACACACGTTATAAACACGGAGGTTTTTACAGTCCTGAATACCAGCCAAACATGGATTTCAAAGACCACTATTTTGAAGAAAGCCGTGGTATGGGATTTTCTTACGGTTATAACAGAATGGAAGATGCCTGGGATTATAACTCTGCCAAAGTACTGATCCTTCATTTACTTGATAAAGTAAGCCGGGGCGGCAATTTCCTATTGGACATTGGTCCGGATGCAGATGGAAAAATACCGCCGATCATGCAAGAACGTTTACTGGAGATCGGCCAGTGGCTAAAAATAAACGGCCAGGCTATTTATGGTACCACCCGGTATAAAAATTCTATTCAGTGGGGACCGGGTAAAAGAGATTATCAGCCAAAATCTGAAGACAATGGCGACCATATTGGCGGAGATATTATGTTGAAGTTAACAGAAAATCCTGATCCGGGTTATGCGGTAAAAGAGGTGTTCTTTACCCAAAAAGGCAAGATCATATTTGCAATAGTTCCAGTGTGGCCAGCCAGCCATAAAGTACTGCTAAGAGATATGGATTTAAAAGGTAAAAAGGTAACGCTGCTGGAAACCGGACAGGTATTGCCTTATACTGTGACAGGGAAAAATTCGGAGGTTAAATTTCCGGAGTTTAACCCGGGTAAAATTAAAACCAGGTATAGTTATGTCATAAAGATTGATTAAATAAGTCGAATTGCAAAACCGATATAGGTAGTATTTAAACAGCCGCTTATTTTCTCTGCCAATTTAATATCCATGGTAATAGTTACCACTTCATCATAGATATCCTTTTATCAGATTTTATCGGTCAAAATTTGACTGGTATTAGCCTCATAACCAGGAGTATGGTAAGCCTTTAAAAGTTAAAAAAAGCTAAATAATCGTTAGCTTTTTTTAACTTTTAAAGGCTTAGTTTTTTGTTTAGGTTCTGGCAACTCAGGAAGACTTATTTTTATCAAATTGCTAAGCCATGTTGCATCTTCTACCTTTTCTTCAATAAGAAAGCTAGGTTTGGCACCAGGATAGGGGGCAGCCTCTACAACTTCCTCCATAAAATTTCTGCCTGTTACAGTTGGCTTTAGATATAATTTGTTGTCACAAACCAAACCAAATAGTTTACCATCAGCATATATTCCATATTCGCCAAACATCTTTTTATAAGTAATTTCACCAGCACCCTTTATCTGATCCACTAAAAAATCAAGAAAGGTTTTATCTGATGACATGGCTTATTTTTTTACTAAAGATAGCTATTTCTCGGTCACATTGAAAATGGAAATATTTCGCATCAGGGCAGGCTTTGCGATTGATTGAGTTACGGTGAAACGCAAGTCGGTTGCCGTTACTGTATTAAAGCGATCAATATGTTTGTGTCCGATGGTCTCGCCCCTGACCATTAATTTCCAGTGGCCGTCAATTTTGGCTTCTATGGAATATTTTGCAATCTTCTGCCCATTTTGAAGATTCTCCATCGCGATCACATGGTTAAAGGCTTTTGGTCCTCCCAAGCTAATGACTTGCGTTGAAGCTGGCCTTGAAGAACTGGCTACAGG
>Ga0233344_1000220_pt1 | contig 10331 bp, 9 predicted proteins | sample GEONDECOMP281_FD_180697 | JGI IMG/M metagenome (GOLD analysis project Ga0233344, IMG submission 180697) | Leaf litter microbial communities from Shasta-Trinity National Forest, California, United States - GEON-DECOMP-281 | ecosystem: Environmental > Terrestrial > Plant litter > Unclassified...
ATAATTGCGTAGCTCCTTACTTTGTTTTTTAATTCACTCATTTTGAAAATTATTAGAATTATTAACGGCACGAGCTACAAACCCGCGCCATCGCGGGTCAATTATTTAGACAAATAGGTCATACCACCATCAACAAGGAGTTCAGCACCAAGCATAAACGATGAATCATCAGAAGCCAGGAAAACCGCTGTTTTACCAATGTCAGATGGTTGCCCAATTCTGCCAATCGGCATTTCACCTGCAAAGTGCTTTTTTATACCTTCAATTTGTTCTAAGGGAACAAACTTTTCAAATGCCGGTGTATCTGTTGTACCTGGTGTTATGACATTTGCTCTGATTTTCCTATCTAAAAGGTCGCTTGAAAATCCTTTTGCAAAATGGATTACAGCTGCTTTTGCAGCACCATAAAGCGTGAAATTCGGATATGCCCTATGCGCTGCATTTGACCCTATCAAAATAATAGAACCACCATCATTCATATAGGGCAATGCTTGGTGAACAGTAAAGTAAACACTTTTCAGGTTCAGATCAATTGTCTTGTCAAAGTCGGCTTCGCCGAGAGTTGCCACAGTTCCTACAGCTCCACCGCCCGCATTGGCTACAATCACATCTATTTTACCAAATTTTTCAGATGTTTCCTTAAACACTCTTTCCAGGTCGGCAAGGTTGGTTACATCGGCATTTATGGCTATAAAATTATCTCCAAGCAGAGCCACAGAACTATCTAAAGTTTCCTGATTTCTGCCGACAATAGCTCCTTTAGCACCTTCATTTTTAAATTGTTCAGCAATGCCAAACCCAATGCCACTATTACCACCTGTAATAACTGCTACTTTGTTATTTAATCTACTCATTATTTCTTTTTTAAAGATTGAGCGATAAAGGTAAAACACTTAAGTTATTTTTAGTAACTTTGTACTGAAAAATAACAGTAACACAGGTGTAACCAAGTAACATTATGGGGTGTAAAATACAAGAGTTTCAACAGGAACAAAAGAAAAGAATAAGAGCCGTTCAAGATTCAATGGACGTACTGAATGGGAAATGGAAAATTGCTATTATTTCGTCTATTTGCTGTTACGGCAAAAGGCGATTTTCCGATATTTTGAATGATATAGATGGAATTTCTAACAGAATGCTGAGTAAAGAATTAAAGGAATTGGAGATAAACCAGTTAGTGAAACGAACCGTTTTAGATACACAACCCATAACAGTTCAGTATGAACTTACGGAACACGGTGATACGCTGCAAGTCATCATCAGTAATCTGACAGACTGGGGAATTGTACACCGAAAAAAAATTATCGGGTAACCATGTTCGTTGTCTGTTGGCCATATACTAATTCTGTTCCAATAACAAAGGAGTAACCATTTAAGTTACCCCTTCGTTTCGTTAGTCAAACTATTTTGTTTTATCGATCACCTCCGGTACATTGGCCATCTTTAGTTTATGAATTTAAAAACCATACATACCACCCGAAACGGAAATTTGCTCACCCGTAATCCACGCTGAATCATCAGAAGCTAGAAATACGACAGCTTTCGCAATATCTTCGGGCTGACCTCTACGACCAAGCGGTGTATTGGCAATAAACATTTTTTCATACTCACTGCCAGAAGTGACGCCCACACTAGTTGCACCTTCTGTTTCCGTAGCGCCCGGCAAAATTGAATTGATACGAACGTTTTTTGCACCCAGTTCTTTGGACAAAGAAATCGTTATGGCATCCAACGCCGCTTTGGTTGCAGAGTACAATGACGCTGACGGAAGAGGATATTTGCTTGCACCCGAACTGATATTGATGATATTGCCGCCCTTATCGCCAAACAGTTTCAAAGATGCCTGGATAGTAAGTATAGGACCCAATACATTGACGTTGAAATGCTGATGAAAAGCTTCTACTGATACCTGTTCAATAGGTAGATATCCCTGATAAACCGCGTTGTTTACTAAAATATCCAATGTGCCAAAAACCTTCTTTGTTTCTTCAAACAGTCTGATTACATCGTCTTCTTTTGATACATCGGCCTGTACCGAAATGGCTATGCCTCCATTGTCGGTTATCTCCTTAACCACTCTATCTGCGCCTTCTTTACTTGACGCATAATTCACAACTACCTTTGCTCCTTCTGCCGCAAAGTGTTTTGCGATAGATGCACCTATTCCTTTTGAAGCTCCCGTAACTACAGCTACTTTGTTTTTTAATTTACTCATTATTTTTCTTATATATTGAACGACAAAGGTAGTTTAGCAAAGTTCTTTTTTATAACTTTGTATCGAAAAGTAATAGTATCACAGAAGAAACTAAGTAACATTATGGAGTGCCAGGCAAAAGATTTTGAAAAAGGAAACAAGAACGCAATGAGGGCTGTCCAGGATTCAATGGACGTGCTGAACGGCAAATGGAAAATACGCATCATATCATCTATCTGCTGTTACAACAAAAGACGGTTTTCCGATCTTTTGAATGACATAGAGGGAATTGCCAACAGAATGTTGAGCAAGGAATTAAAGGAATTGGAAATAAATGAATTGGTCAAACGAACCGTTTTAGATACGCGGCCCGTAACGGTCCAGTATGAACTTACGGAACACGGTGCAACGTTAAAAACAATCATTGACAATCTGACAGATTGGGGAATTGTACACCGAAAGAAAATTTCCGGAAAATAATCTCTGAGTTATTGGTGTCACACAACCAAGGTATTAAATTCCTTATTACAAACTTAAACCTACAATTTGTTTACATTCAACAACAAGGGTGTTCGGCATTTGTCCCTTCAGTGATACATAAGATAAAAAAAGTACCTTAAAATACACTTTAAGATGTTTTTTTGCTTTTAGAAGGTGTCAAATGTCTTAAGGTTTGGATAATAAGGAAATAAGGAAGGTTATTAATCGAATTACTTTCTCTCCTCTTCAATCTCAGCTATAAGCCTTTGATTTACATCAATTTTGGCTCCCACGAAAACAAAAACTGTAGTTTTATATTCACGGGCCATGGGATTTGTCACAGAATCAGCCACAATAGATTGTTGGAAAAAAGGACTGGTTTTTTTCAATTCGTCATGGCTGGAGTTAAATTCTTTGATTCTGATCATATTATCAGTTTTCCCTTTAAGGTTAAACCAATTGATATAGTCGGCATTGAAAGAAACTGCTTTAATATTTTTATTTTTAACATAATAATTAATTGCTCCAGCCTGTCCGTAATTGTCGCAAAGGATCACCGTCTGTGATCGTTTTGGCAGCCTGTTATAAATGATCTCTACTTTTGCAGCTAATTCCTTCCAGCCAAGCATATCTGCATAATCCTGTGGCAGTAGGTGGTCATTTCCATCTTCCCATCGCAGTAAACCAAGTTTTTGGTACTCTTCTTTATTTTTCCGTACCTCCAACGGATTTTCAATGGAATAAAAGACATGAAATAACAGTACATAAAATATAACCGGAACCGCCAGTACTATCGGTCTAAAATATTTACGGCTGCTAACATTCAGTATATTAGCGAGATAAACCGAGCCTAATGAAATATAAACAGGATATACACCTATTGCATAATAGCCTTTGGCACGAAAGTATATAAATATCCCAAGCGTAAATATGAACGACCAAAAGAAAAACCTGAACTTTTTTAACGGCACATAAAATAGCAGGCCGTATAATGATGCAATGATCACAGGCAAGGCTCCAAAAAAATAAAAGATTTGTTCTTTTAAAAAAAGCCATCTGTTTACATGTACTAACTGGGTAGCAGTTAATACTTTCAGATGGTGAAAAACCGGAAAATGATTACTGTATTGCCAGTAAAGATTCGGGGCAATCAATAAAAGAGACAATAGAATAGCCAGGTATAAATTTCGCTGATTGAATATTTTGCGTTGGTCAGTGAACGCCAAGGCTGGTAGCAGTCCGATAACCAGGAAAACTATATTATATTTATTTAAAAAGCCAATTGCAAACACAATTGCAGCAATAAACAGCCATTTGGATTCTTCCCTATCGAAATATTTGATGATCGAAAAATAGAATGCTGTCCAGCATAAAACATCCAATGAATTAGGTTGATAAAAAAAATTCAACCTTAAAAGAACTGACAACAAAACACAGGTTGCTCCTAAAACCAGGGCATAAATGTTCCCTTTTAGTTCTTCAATTGTTTTCCAGACCAACACGATCGTCACCGCACCAAATAAAGCCGGAAAAAATTTTACCCAGAAAATAGAATTACCAAGTAATTTGATTAGGTAAGAAATCCAGGAAGTCATAGGAGGTACCGATAAATATCCCCATGCCAGATGATTTGCCTGATCAAGATGCAAAAATTCATCACGGTGTAAATCGTAGCATGAGTTGATGAGAAAGTAGTGTAACAGAAATTTTGTCACAATGAAACCAAGTAAAATTGCCGTTCTTTTTGTCATTTTGCTTGTAATTAAAATTTATACCTGTATTAGATGATTTGATGCATAAATAGTTACAGATTCCTGTTTTACTTGTCTGCATAATATGAATATATGTTAAGGTGTAAATTATTCCCTAAATTCACGCTCATATTGTTCATTTACGGACGCGATCTGTACGATAACGAACAACTAAATGATTAAATTTTATTTATCATTCTAAATTTCAATACCTTACAAAAAACATCTGAAATGGCAATGAGATTGTTAATGCTTAGATGAAATGATTTTACAACCATATGTATAATAACCATGAACAAACTCTTCTTTTTCACCGCAGTATTTACCTTCTTTACTTTAGAAAACATAGTTGCTCAGCAGACTACTGTAGCACACTTTGATAAAGCGATCATTAGTCCCCATGTACAAGCCACTTTCATCAGGGGAGAAAAAGAAAGTGTAACTATTGAAAGTTGTTCAGTAAGCAAGGATAAAGTCAATATTGAATCAAACGGCAAAACATTACGCGTTTATCTTGATGGCGCTAAAGAGGTCACCAAAAACGAAAAGGTTGATGAAAATGGACATAATGTTAAAAAGTCCATTTACCAGGGAACAGTTTTAGTCGTTACAGTAACCTACAAGACTCTGGAAGGACTTTCTGTAAGAGGTGAGGAAACTATGCTGTTGAAAAGCAAAATTGATCAGGAGAGTTTTAATTTAACCATTTATGGCGAATCAAAAATCTATTTCAATGAAGTTCAATTAAAAGAAATGTACACCACTATTTATGGCGAAAGTTATTTAGAGCTTAAGTCTGGAAACATTACAGATCAGAAATTTACTGCTTATGGAGAAAGTAAGGTCAATGCCCTGGGCATCAAAAATAATATTACCAGAGCAACCCTTTATGGTGAAGCAAAATTAGAACTAAATGCCTCAGATCAGATTAAAGTTACTGCTTTTGGTGAAGCCAAAATTGGATATAAAGGAACTCCTGAAATAAAAAGAGGTCTCAGCATTGGGAATGCAAAGATCTATAAGATGGAGTAGACTTAGCCTGCCGACAATTATAATATGCAGTGCCAGTAGTAAAAAAGGAAATTTCACGTAGCCATTGCCTATTCGTAAATTATTGACATATCGTAATTATCTAAACTTATTTTGTTTTACATTTAACTGAAAATCAATTAAATGTAAAACGGCTCATTATTTGAGCAATCATATGATAAAGCCGACTAAAATAAACAGACATGGAAGACAATCAAGTATTAGCGCATATTAAAGACCTTACTCAGAAAGAAGAACACTTATATGCCAAAGAAGATATGACGGCTGAAGAAATTGAAAGCCTGCATAAAATGCAAAAAGACCTGGATCAATGCTGGGATTACTTAAGACAACGCAGAGCACTCCGTGATGCTGGCGAAAATCCCAATAATGCAGAAATGCGCTCATCAGATACGATTGAAAATTACGAAGAGTAATTTTCAATAATTTACAGAATTCTGTTCGCAATTTTTTAATATAAAATACAAAGACTCACCTGACTTAACGTTTGGTGAGTCTTTGTATTTATATAGCAATTTGTACCTCTTAATAAATCAAATCCGGAAAATAAGACTTCAAATCAAGTAAAATGATTAGGCTGCTCCAAACCAACTAAATGCATGAGAATGCAAACAGATCATCAATTACATTAATAATTTAATAGTCATAAAATAAATATGAGATAGATAGCATAACAAAAGCAACAGTGTTGCTTATATATTTGCGACATGAAACCACTCGCAAAATCAGACAGGCTGGATCACCTGGGTATTGCCGCTTCTATTGCATGCGCCATACATTGTGCAGCATTACCTTTGATGATTACGGCCTTACCGTTATTAGGACTTGAATTTTTAACCAATATATGGGTAGAAATCTTTATGATCAGTCTCTCCTTAGTCGTAGGATTTTCATCCCTGAGCTACTCTTTTCCCCTGCACAAAAAAATGTTACCTATATTTATTTTGGTCATTGGTTTCTTTCTAATTGCTGCAGGACATTTTATTCTTAAAGATCTGGAGGCCATAATTGTTCCCGCTGGTGGTTTTACTATTGCAGCTGCTCACTTGATCAATTGGAAATATAGCAGGATCTGTAAACATCCTATAAATCATCATACTTCAAATTGTAATACCGCTTCTTAATGCTTAACAACTGTTGATCGATCTGAAATAAAATCGGGACACCGATATTTTTTTTACAACTCTCTTTTACCTTTAGGATGATATTTTGGGGATATACCACCATCAATTAATGATTGCGCATAACCCGCCTCAAATCCCTTCTTTAATAAGCAGCTTTCCTCATCTGAGTGCATTTGACGAACTTTATTAAAGTAATAGGAGGATATGGAATGCATCGGGATCATGCGTATTTTTACGAGGTGCCAGTTTTTAAAAATTTTCATAGTACAGCGTTATTTAAATTTATACGTAAACTTGAGCAGTTCGGTTTTCTTAACTACTTATATTTTATCAACAATTATTCAAGCTCCCTCACTTTCCTATAATATTATTATCAGATCCGGATGGTTATTACTTTATTACCAAACGATTTTCCAGCTGCATAGCCAATTGAATACATAAAACAATATCTTTCTATAATATGCTTTAATAGTGTTGTTTTGCTATCTGATCTAACAGAAAACCACATTTTTCTAAAATTTGTTTTCCTTTTTTTTAAAATTTACAATCTTTTTGGGGGTTTATCAGTACCGTCATCTACTTCAGCAAAAAACTGTTTTTTTCTTTAAACGTTCAATAATAATGAATACCAGCATTAACTCAAAGAACTATGGGTTAATAATTTCATTTTTTTTCATCAGCTGAAGCTTCCGGTCGAGATAAATAAGACAGATACAATTGTTTAAACATATTTTTGCCGCCTAAAGCCCTACCTTTGCATTGATACTCAAATGACATCGAATATTTACTGATAAACCTTTTAAGTTACTAATAGCTGCATAACTGCTAAAAGACGAATATATTCAAATGAAAAAAGCACTCAAAATCACAGGAATAATTTTTGCCTTTCTAATCTTACTTTTACTGCTAGGTCCATACCTCTTGCCCGGCACTATTTCTAAAGAGATAAAGAAGTCTATTAATAACAACATCAAAGGAAAAGTAACTTTTGAAACCAGCAAATTATCCTTTCTTACCCACTTCCCTTCATTAACCCTGAATCTGCATGATTTTACGTTAAAAGGTTCCGCACCATTCGAAAAAGATACATTGCTCTATAGCAAAGATCTCTCCTTCCGTGTCAATTTAAGTACTATATTTTCTGGTCAGATTAAGATTGATCAGATATTCCTGGACGAAGCTAACATACATGTTCTGGTAGATGAAAAAGGGAATGCAAACTATAACATCTATCAAAGTACTGCAAAAGCTATCTCAAAAAAAGACAGTAGTTCTACTGCCATAAAAATTGAAGGTATATTTATCAATAAAAGTAACCTGGTTTATGACGACCATTCAATTCCTATGTCTTTTAGTGCTAAAGGGCTTGATTACTCTGGTAAAGGAGATTTAAGTAAAGCCATTTTTGATCTGAAAAGCATGCTTCAGGTAGAGTCGCTGGACGTATTTTACAACAAAACGCCCTATCTGTTACACAAAAAAATAAATGCCAGACTGGTTACCAAGATCAACACCAATTCATTAGACCTCATGTTCAATGAAAATGACTTGAAAATTAACTCTTTTCCTATCCGTTTTGTAGGCAGGTTCTCTTTTATAAAAGATGGGTATGATATCAACTTTAAAACATCAGCAAAGGAAACAGATCTGCATAACATTTTTACAGCATTGCCGCCAGAGATAATAGAGCGCATGGAAAAGACCAATATCAAAGGATATGCAGAGATCAATGCTTCCCTGATTGGAAAATACCTGGCTAAACAAAACATTATGCCCTCCCTTGCCTTTAACATGAAAGTGCGTGATGGATTTATCTCTAACCCTAAAGCTCCTCAGCCGATCAGTAAATTATTTCTGAATCTGCAAACCCGGTTGCCTGGTTTAAATATGGATAGTTTATCGATCAATATGGATAGCCTTTATTTCAATATGGGAACAGATTATGTAAGTTCTGTAATTAAACTAAAGGGGCTGAAAACGCCAGAGATCTACATCAAAACCCGAGCAGACATAGACTTAGATCACTGGGGAAAAATATTTAGTGTAAACCAGCTAAAAGGACATTACACACTTAACCTTAAAGCAGATGGGAAATACACTAAAAAAATAGTGCACAGTGGAATAAGACAGATTGATACCGTTATTGCCACTATCCCAGTCTTTACTTTAACCTCTTCTTTAACCAATGGTTATATAAAATATGGGTCTTTACCTGCAGCCATAGACAAGATTAGCTTTAACCTCAACGGACACAATAACGATGGAAATTATAAGAATACCGAATTAGAAATTTCTGATTTAAACATCCAGGCCTTATCAAATTATATCAGAGGTTTTGCCAAACTAAAAACTTCGGGTGATACCCCTATTGATGTGCAGCTAAAATCTATGATCAACCTGGCGGAAATCAAAAACTTTTACCCGCTTAAAGGAACCGAATTAAATGGGAACCTTAATCTTGATGTGCAAAGTAAAGGCGGTTATAATAAAGCTAAAAAGCTCTTCCCGCTTACTCAGGCTACAATCAAATTGATGAATGGCCGTATCAAAACTACTCATTTTGATCAGCCCATGGAGCAGATCGTGATCGACGGTACACTCGTAAACCGCGATGGTAAACTGAGAGGAACACAGCTTAACATTAAACCGATCTCCTTTAGGCTGGATGGGCAACCTTTTATCCTTAAAGCAGACCTTAAAAACTTTGATAATGTTTCTTATGATGTCACCTCGAAAGGAAAAATTGACATCGGTAAAATGTATCGTCTGTTTGCAGTAAAAGGCTACGATGTAAAAGGATCGGTTTATACAGATATATCTTTAAAGGGGTTACAGAGCGACGCGACTTCGGGTAAATACAACAAACTCCATAACAGTGGCAAAATGATCATTAATAATTTAACCTTACGCACTGATCTTTTTCCTAAATCATTTTTTATCAAAAATGGTGTATTCACTTTTGTTCAGGATAAAATGAGGTTCGAAAAATTCAATGCCAGTTATGGGCAATCTGATGTGGTTATGAATGGATACCTGGGCAATGTGATCAATTATGCACTCTCATCTCAAGCTAAACTTACAGGAAACTTTACTCTTCAGGGTAAAAAGCTATTTGCAAATGAGTTTATGGCTTATCACAGTACTACTGCGCCTGCCACTGCGCCAGTACCCGGCAGTGGTGTTATCCTTATCCCCAATAACTTAAACGTAACCGTATCGGCAACTGTGGGCACCGTTTATTACAGCGGACTGGAACTTAAAAATGCTGCCGGAACTCTAGTCCTCCATAACGGGGCATTATCACTACAGAAAACCGGCTTCAGTCTCATAGACGCCGTAGTGAATATGGATGCCAATTACAAAAGCTTAAATGCAAAATCTGCTACTTTTGATGCGCATTTAACAGCTAAAGAATTTGATATTGCCAAAGCCTATAAGCAAATTAAACTATTCCGTGACCTGGCTACTTCAGCTTCAAAAGTGAAGGGTATTGCAGGGCTTGATTACCAGTTATCAGGCAGGCTGAATAAAGATATGTTCCCAGTTTTCCCTTCATTGAAAGGTGGCGGTGTGCTCTCCCTTAAGAAAATCAGCTTAAGCGGTTTTCAAGTGATGAATGCAGTAAGTAAAGCTACAAAAAGAGATAGTCTGTCTAATCCTGATCTTTCTGAAGTAAACATAAAAACTACGATCAGCAATAACATCATTTTTATCGAAAGGTTCAAAATGCGT
>Ga0233344_1000221_pt1 | contig 10325 bp, 8 predicted proteins | sample GEONDECOMP281_FD_180697 | JGI IMG/M metagenome (GOLD analysis project Ga0233344, IMG submission 180697) | Leaf litter microbial communities from Shasta-Trinity National Forest, California, United States - GEON-DECOMP-281 | ecosystem: Environmental > Terrestrial > Plant litter > Unclassified...
TAATTGCCAGTCGTTTCCTGTGGCGATCACAGCTGGTTTGGAGATTAATTCCTCCTGCACACGAATTCCCTTTCGTTCAAAGTCGAGGTTTTTAAAAGCGTGATCAATATTGATAGGCCTTGGGTTACCTTCCAGATCTAATCGGACCCAATCATACATTTTGAAGGTGAAAATATAAGGGGTAGCACTGATTTCCAGTACCAGGTTTCCTGCTCCGGCACTATGAACGGTACCATTAGGAATCAGGAACAAGTCGTGCTTTTTTGCCTGGTGTGACTGGACATATGCTTCAATGTTTATTTTTTCACTTTTCGCCTCACTGTTTTCCAATGCGGTTCTTAATGCCGCAGGATCTATATTTTCCTGAAAACCCAGATATACTTTTGCATTTTCCTCGCAATCCAGGATATAATAAGTTTCATCCTGTGTGATCTGCTCACCAAATTGTTCCTGGATATAATTAAGCCGCGGGTGGCACTGAACGGAAAGATCTCCACCCTGTACAGTATCCAGAAAATCGAAGCGGATAGGGAATTCATCTCCGAAAATCACGGCATGTTTGCCTAATATTTTTTCATTTGCATAAAACATTAAAAAATCGAAACTTACTTCGAGAAGAAGACCATCACTTTTAAACAATAGCCCATTCTCCGGTACGATCATTTCAAATGACCAGGCATAATTTACTACCTCTTTGTTTAGGTTTTTAATGTGCTCTTTAATCCATTGTCCTCCCCATACTCCAGGTTCGAACCATGGGCGAACGCGAACTACCGACTGGCTGATCTTGTTCAGTCCTGCTTTAAGGTTTTGCATGAACATCCAGTGAACGGTTTCCGGCCATTGGCCATCTGCTACTACAGAGATTTTGTTTAATATTTCTTTCTTATGCTGATTTAACAGAACCCAGTCTACAAAATAGAAGCGTTTATACATCTCAAAAGCAGTATGTGCCTCATTAGCCCCTAAATTGGTGATCGATTGCGCACGCATTCTGAACTGAAGCTCGTTTTTGGGCAGATCGAAATAAATAACGGGAGCGTCCCAGCCTGTTAATGCAGCACCGGGTCCAATAACGATATTGATATCAGTTTGCTGACAAGGTATTAATGCTGTTAAACTTTGAATCTGAAAAAGATCTTTCAAAGTTAAGGTGCATTTTGTTCCCCATACCGCGTCCTCAGCTCCTAAGAATGGTTGAATGAGTGCATTAATTTCAGACTCAGGTTTGAAGTATCCTGCTGTCTTCATCCAGTTTACGTGGAGACCGGCAAGAGAAAATTCCTTGTTCAGCTCAGCTTCAATGCTGTCCCAGAAAATACCTGCATAACCATCTATGATCACTGTTTTCTGTTCAATGATCCATTTTGCAATAGCATAGTATCCAGAAAAAATCTTGCCAGTACCCAATTCGCAGGCAGGATATATATTGTATTCATCTGCTGCAGTTTCTAAATGCGTTAATTCACCTGGTATTAAAAATTGGGAAGTCTTTCTTAACTGTTCTGTTATGGTTTTCTGACCAGGCTCTGCTGTGCTCACTGATTTGCTGTTCATACTTGGTTTTAATGTTTATACATGTTATTTTTATTATATAACTGTATGATAGTTTATTATAGAATTTTATATAGATGTGATTCTATTATTTTTTATTATGTACAAACATATTAAATATTTAGATATAACAAAATATTTAATATCAAAATCCCTTTATTGGATACAACAAAAAGAGATTCGGCTACTTTTATACTGGCAGATTGATTGATCTTTGGATCATCAGATAATATCAAAATTTAAAATATGAGCAGTATAAAAGAAATAACATTAGGAGGTGAAGGCTTAGTTGTACCGTCTATAGGATTAGGATGTATGGGAATGACACAGATCGCTGGATTTGATGTTTACGGACAGGCTGATGAAGCTGAATCTATAGCCACCATTCACCGTTCACTGGAACTGGGAGGAAACTTCCTGGACACTGCAGACTTATATGGTCCGCTGGCAAACGAAAGGCTGATCGCTAAAGCGATCAAAGGTAACAGGGATAAATATATCATTGCTTCTAAATTCGGATTTGAGATCGATGACAGTGAAAAATTAACCTGGCAGTTCAATGGTAAAAAGGCTTATGTTAAAAAAGCGGTAGAACGGTCCCTTAAAAATCTGGGGACAGATTATATAGATTTATATTACCTGCACCGCTTAGATCCAAACACGCCAATTGAAGAAACTGCTGAGGCGATGGCAGAATTGGTAAAAGAAGGTAAGATTGGTTATATCGGCTTATCAGAAGTCTCTTCCGAAACGATTAGAAAAGCACATCAAATTCATCCTTTAACTGCTGTTCAAACAGAATATTCATTATTTGAGCGTAGTGCGGAAGAAGCAGGTATCCTGGATACACTGCAGGAACTGAATATTGGTTTTGTTGCTTATTCTCCACTGGGAAGAGGGTTTTTAACAGGTGAAATTAAAACTCCGGAAGACTTTGATGATACTGATTTCAGAAAAGCTATTCCCCGTTATCAGGGGGATAATTTTTATAAAAACATTGAGCTTGTCAATGAGATAAAAAAGATGGCCGCAGAAAAAGATATCACTTCTTCACAATTGGCTATAGCGTGGATAATTGCAAAAGGTATTTTACCTATTCCAGGAACTAAACGAGTTAAATATGTAGAGGAAAATATAGCTGCGACCAGTATTGTTTTAAGCGCTGAAGAACTGGATAGAATAGAAGCCATTATTCCATTGGGAACAGAGATAGGTGCCCGGTATGACGACGCAAATATGAAGTCGATCGACCAGTAAAATTATTGTTTTGTAAACAACCAAAGAGACTGTTCAATATTGTGAACAGTCTCTTTGGTTGTTTATAACAATTAATTTATATACAGAATTGACATACTATCGCCATAAAAAAAATAAGCTCTTAATATTAAATACCTATCGGTATATTTGTCTGATGAATCAGTTATTGCAGGCCTGAAATAATTGACCATATAAATATATTTTAAAAATCTGACCAGTCAAATACCAAATGGTATTTCATGGAATGATTTGACATATACCAATTAGTATATATAGAAATGAACCCTTTAAAAAGACAAATACTTTTATTTACGGTAATAGCGGCAGCGATTATGGAACTCATCGATACTTCAATCGTTAATGTTGCCCTTAATTATATGAGCGGTAATCTTGGTGCAACATTGGAAGATGTATCCTGGGTGATTACTTCTTATGCGATAGCGAATGTGATCATTATACCCATGACCAGCTTTTTAGTGAACAACCTGGGTCGCCGAAACTATTATATCGGTTCAATTGTGCTGTTTACCTTTTGCTCTTTCATGTGTGGCAATGCTACGGGAATATGGGAGCTGGTAGCTTTTAGATTTCTCCAGGGGCTGGGTGGCGGGGCATTGTTATCTGTCTCGGCAATGGTGGTCTATGAATTATTTCCAAAAGAAAAGCAGGCTACTGCCAGTGCCTTATTTGGTATAGGTATATTTATTGGCCCAACCATTGGCCCAACTTTAGGGGGTTATATTACTGAAAATTATTCATGGCCATGGATCTTTTACATCAATATTCCAATTGGGATATTTGCAGCGATTTCCTGCTTATTCCTTCTTTATGAACCTGCGATCAGACAGATAAAAAAAATAGACTGGGCGGGTATTATCTTATTGGTGATTGGTATCGGGGCTCTGCAGGTGGTATTAGAAAGAGGTGAAACAGATGACTGGTTTTCTGCAGGATACATTACTGTCCTTACCATTACTGCTGTGGTATCACTTACTGCATTTGTGTTGTGGGAATTATCAACGGATAACCCCGTCGTTAATCTCAGGATACTCAGATTCAGGTCACTGAGTATTGCGGCAGTGCTTACTTTTATTACCGGAATGGGATTATATACATCCATTTATCTAACGCCCGTTGTTGCCCAGCGTATACTGGGTTTTACACCTACGCAATCTGGCTTGCTGCTTTTGCCGGGTTCTCTTGTTGCAGTATTTGCATTGGTCCTCACAGGCAAACTATTACAGCGGGGAGTTTCACCAGCTTTGATCATTTTTTGTGGTTTCTTGTGTTTCATCTACTTTAACTGGACCATGTACAGGATTAACATGGATACCCCGGCTATAGATATTACTTTAAACCTCGTTTTCAGGGCCATTGGAATAGCCTTGCTTACCGTTCCTCTGGGAACATTAGCAGTCTCCTCTTTAGAGCCTGTTGATATGCCACAGGGTACCGCTTTTAATAATATGATGCGCCAGCTGGGAGGTTCTTTTGGTATTTCTATCATCAATACCTATGTAGCAAGGCGGGTAGCCTCTCATCGTATGGATCTCATTTCAAATATTAATCCGTTAAACCCTGCTTCAGTCAGCAGATTAAAATCTTATACAGAGAATTTTCAGCACAAAGGTTTTAGTGTATTTGATGCCAGACAGCAGGCTTTGCTGCTCATGGAAAAGGTGGTGGTCAAACAATCTTCATTTTCCAGCTATTTAGATAGCTTTTTCCTGATTGGGTTGTTTTTTGCTGTAGTTTTGCCGTTATTGTTTTTTGTAGCAAAAAGGGATAAAAAAAGACCCCTTGTTATTCCATCATCAGATCATTAATTTATATATCAGTACATGAATACCAAAATAAAAATTGCCATACTCGATGACTATCAGCAGGTAGCCTTGTCTTTTGCAGATTTCTCTATTGTTGACCACCAGGCAGAGCTCACTATTTTCAACGACCATCTGGCAGATCAGGCTGCGATCATTGAGCGGCTGCTGCCATTTCAGGTTATTTGTGTAATGCGCGAAAGAACACCATTAAACCGCGAATTATTGGCGCAATTACCCAATTTGAAACTGATCGTTTCAACGGGGCTTAGAAATGCTTCTATAGATATGAAGGCCGCAGAAGAGTTAAATATAAGTGTTAGCCATACCGGATATGTCTGGAGCGGGGCACCAGAAATGACCTGGGCTTTACTAATGGCTATCGCAAGAAATATCCCTAAAGAAAACGCCAATTTTATATCCGGTAACTGGCAAACAACCATGGGTACGGATCTTAAGGGAAAAACATTAGGTATCATTGGGCTTGGAAATATAGGGGCTACTATTGCCAGATATGCTGAAGCGTTCGAGATGAATATTATCGCCTGGAGTGAAAATCTAACAGAAGAAAAAGCAAGCGCTGCGGGTACACGTCTGGTGACAAAGGAGACTCTCTTTCGGGAATCAGATTTCATAACCGTTCATTTGGTATTGAGTGACCGTTCACGTGGAATTGTGGGCAAGAATGATCTTCTGCAAATGAAACCTTCTGCCTATTTGATCAATACATCCAGAGGGCCCCTTATCGATGAGCAGGCATTGGTAGAAGTACTCACGCAAAGAAAGATTGGCGGTGCTGCACTGGACGTTTTTGATACCGAACCTTTATCCGCAGATCATCCTTTTAGAAAATTGGATAATGTTTTGGGTACTCCCCATATCGGTTACGTAACGGAAGCAACTTACCAGGTATTTTATCAGGATACATTGAAAGAAATCCAGGATTGGTTAGCTGTAAACAGCTAATTGCTTTTAAACACTAATCAGTAATTTACTTTTTTACTGTAAACTAATCCCAGTATAGGACAGGTATAATTTACCGGGTCTTTTCTACACCCTTCCTATATAGTTGCTATACAGTTGCTATACCCCCGGGGTATAGCAACTGTATAGCAACTATACTCAAACCTGGTGCGGGCTATCTTAAAAACTGAAGTGTCAGTATAAAAATAACGGGCTGCAATTAAACTTACTATATTTAATTAATATTATTCATATGAAGAAAATAGTAGTATTAACCGGTGCTGGTATAAGTGCAGAAAGCGGATTGGCAACCTTTAGAGATAAGGGCGGTTTATGGGAGGGATACGCTATAGAAGATGTAGCCACTCCTGAAGCATGGAAACGTAATCCGGAACTGGTACAAAATTTTTATAACGAACGCCGAAAGGGTGTACTGGAAGCTGAACCAAATCAGGCCCATATCGGACTTGCTAAATTACAGGAGAAATATGATGTGCAGATCATTACTCAGAATATAGATGATCTGCATGAAAGGGCAGGATCTCAAAATGTATTACACCTGCATGGAATAATTACTCTGGCACAATCTGACTGGGATGCATCGCTTACTCATCCTGTTGATGGATGGGAAATTAAAGCAACTGATCTTTGTGAATATGGTTATCCTTTACGTCCGCATGTAGTATGGTTTGGAGAGGCAGTCCCTAATCTGCAGCGTGCAGCAGAAATATGTTATACTGCGGATATTTTTGTAGTTATTGGAACGAAGTTAGCAGTATATCCTGCTGCCGGATTGACCGGCTATGTCCCGGCTGATGTGCTCAGGTATGTGATCGACCTGGATATTCCACCTGTGGGTGGAGGGAAACTGGTTAAAAAGATCCAGGCAAAAGCAACGGAAGGAGTGGCTATCCTGGTTGATGAATTAATGGGTTAAGCAGTTAAAAAATCCTGTTATTTAGATAAACAGTAAATTTAACCCTGTACTTATCACTTACGGGTATTCTTTTATCACCAATAACGATGTGATTGTCCTGATACTTATCGATGCGTTCCATGTTAACGATAAAAGAATTATGTACCCTTATATATGGATAACTTAGTTGTTCTTCCACCTCTTTTAATCTTCGGTAGACTAATAATTTTTCTGTAGTAGTTACGAGCTGAACATATTCTTTTCCCCCTTCAAAATAAAGAATCTCATTTAAGAGGATCTTATGCAATGATTTTCCTGCTTTTACAAAATAATAGCTGTTGCCTGAAATCTCTTTTGACGGCGATATGGTTTGGTTAAAGTTAGAAAAATGAGTTTCAATTTTTTGCTGGGCCAGCAGAAAGCGTTTCAGTGTAATTGGTTTTAACAGGTAATCCAGCGTTGAAAAAGTATAACTTTCTGCTGCATGCTCCGAGTAAGCGGTGGTAAATATGATCTTCGTTTCTTTGGGAAGGAGCGCAGCAAGTTCTAATCCGTTAAGATGCGGCATGTTGATATCCAGAAAGATGAAATCTGCCATATTACTTTTGATAGCCTGTAAAGCCTCCAGTCCATTGTAACACTTCGCAACGATCTGCCAGTCGGCAACCTGTTCAATCAATACTTCCAGCAGGTTTACTGCATTGGGCTCATCATCAATAATGATACATTTCAATTTCATAGCAGGGGTATTTTAAGGTAGGCGGTAAAGATTTTATCCGCAGTTGTTGTCTTCAGCTCGTAGGTATCCTGATAAAGAAGGGCTAAACGCTGTGTTAGATTTTTGAGGCCAATTCCTGGGATGATCTGTTGCTGTTCCACTACAGTATTCATCGTGGTAAAATGCAGAAATCCATTATCCTGCACTAATTTTATGGTCAGCTTATTATTTATGCCTGCTTTATCTATCCCATGTTTAAAAACATTTTCTACAAAAGTGATCAGTAACATCGGTGGGAGGAGTAAGCCATGTTCATACTGTTTTAAAAAGTCAATTTCTACCCCATGCAGTACCCGTATTTGTTCCAGTGTAATATAACTTTCAAGAAACTGTACTTCTGCATCAAGTGTTACTTTTTCCTTCAGACTATCGTCAATAAAATAACGCATGATCTCTGCCAGCCGCTCAATTAAATGTGCCGTGCGTGGTGCCTCCAGAAAGGCTTCATAATAAATGTTATTTAGCGTATTGAACAAAAAGTGGGGCTGTACCTGCGATTTTAGCAGGCTAAGCTCTGCATTACTTTTCTGAAGCAGAATAACCTCATTTTCCTTTTTGAGTTTAAAATAAGCCAATGCAATGCGGAAGATAAAGCTGAGGATATAAAGCAATATTCCGGCAAGGGTATAATTAAGGATAATCTGGTAGCTGAAAGGTTCCGGGTGAGGAGAGAAGAACTTTACATAAATATACCAGGAAATCAGACCTCTAAGTGTGCCGATTAGTACCAGTAACAGGATTACAGCTACTACATACCAGCCCCTATGGTTGCGTTCATATACTATTGGATAGAGGAAACTGATGTTACCGTAAATTATTGCTGCATAAAAGGCAGTATTCAATAGTGCGAAAACGGCAGATTGCAGAATGCCATCCATCGGCAATAGCGATATGAAAATTATAATACTTACCGATAACCATATGAGCCATTGTAACTGGCGGATATTTAACTTTTCCAGGGCTGTTTTCATGGTGTAAAGGTACGAACCTTAGCTTGCTTACCAGTTTTATTCAATGAATAGGGGGATTTCTTCAATGCATCCGCATGAATATTTGATCTGCCGGGATGGTTGAAGATAATAGCTTAAATATTGAATGCTGTCGTATTAAGCGATACTGTATTTAATATTTGTCAATAAACTCAAACTATAAAATGATGAAAAAAGAAATTAGAATAGTTCTGGTCGTATTGCTGTTCTGTTGTTCAGCACATACCCCTCTGGCCGCTCAAACAGATACAATCGGATTACATGGTAAAAAATTATTCACCCGTCAGCTTAAAACCGGAGTAAAGCAATATTTGGTTTATTTCCAAAACAGCAAACAATCCCGGCAATTAAAGTTCTCCTTATGGGTGCGGGATATCAGCCTGAAAACGCAAAATGGTGAGCAGCTTTTTGCCATTACCCAGCAATGGTATGGCACTGATACCACTAGTTTTCGATCGGTCTATTCGCTCAATAGAGTGGGTAACTTTGAAGCTGTTTACCAGTCGGAGGCTATAAACGGTAAGTTAAAAGCATATAACTGGTATAATGACCATATCAGCGGAGCAGATAGCATACCTGCAAATGAACAAAAGGGTTTTAATTTACAGTTTGACCGGTCGGCCTTTAACTGGCATCTGGATATTGAAACCTACGAAATGATGCAGCTGAAAGAGGGGAAAACTATCGTGATCTATTTTTATGATGCAGGATTTGGGAAGCCTTCTTACCAAAGTTTAAAAGTGACGGGCAGTGAAATAGTCACTACATTAGATAACCGGAAAGCAGACTGCTGGAAATTATTCACTTCATCGGATCAGGGAAAAGTCCGGTTTACCGAGACCTACTGGATCAGTAAAAAAAATCATGAACTCTTAAAAGAAGAGGATTATTTTAATGGTAATTATCGCTATAAAATTAAGCTTCCTGGTTATTCACCAGAATTATTGAAGCGGTTTGCCGCTCAAAAATGATTTCATTTTTACAGAACTATTAAGGGAGCTGATTGTTGGATTTCTCACGTCTAATAACAGATTCCTTTAGTTTAAATGTATGAAAGCATCCGATATAAAACTGGGTGACTGGCAGCGTATTTTAGTTGGCAATGTCAGTCCGTTATTTCTTATAGAAGTGTTCTTTAGAACACTTATTGTATATCTTTTTTTGCTCACCGTTGTGCGTCTGCTGGGTAAAAGAATGAGCGGACAATTAACGATCATGGAAATGACCGTTATGATTACCCTCGGGGCAATTGTATCTATACCCATGCAAACGCCGCAGAGTGGAATACTTCAGGGCTTGTTAATTTTAGTGCTTGCTTTACTCATCCACAGAGGAATAAATTACCTGGGATTTTTTAATCCTGAATTGGAAAAAGTTGTGCAGGGAGAGCCTACAGTCCTGGTTAAGAACGGTGTTCTTCAGCTAAAAGAAATGACTGATGTAAGAGTAACCAGGCAGCAGCTTTTTGCTGAGCTGCGCAGTAAGAAGATCGTACAATTGGGTAGTCTTAAGCGTGTTTACCTGGAGCCAGCTGGATTTTTTAGTATCATTAAAGCAAAAAAAGAGAGTCCTGGTTTATCTGTTTATCCCGAAATAGATCACTCCATTTTAAAAAGCATAAAACTTGCTGAGCCGGTAAGAATGGTTTGTACAAATTGTGGCACATTGAATCGTGATCAGCATTTCGGGAAATGTGAAAATTGCCAGCAAGAAAACTATATCAATGCCATTGGCTAATTATTTATGGAAACAAAAGATTATAAGTTAGAAGATCTCCACCGGATATTTATTGGGGAGGTGCCTGGTACCTTTTATTTTGAGGTAATGATCAGAACGATCATCATTTTTATGATCCTGATCATAGCAATCAGGCTGATGGGAAAACGAATGGCTTCACAATTAGATGCCAATGAGATGGTGGCCATGGTGGCGCTGGCTGCTGCAATAGGAATTCCGCTGCAATCGCCAGACCGTGGCATAGTTCCTGCATTAATTATTGCTGGTGTAGTGGTCATGGTAGAAAGAGGCATATCTCACTTATCCCTTAA
>Ga0233344_1000222_pt1 | contig 10304 bp, 10 predicted proteins | sample GEONDECOMP281_FD_180697 | JGI IMG/M metagenome (GOLD analysis project Ga0233344, IMG submission 180697) | Leaf litter microbial communities from Shasta-Trinity National Forest, California, United States - GEON-DECOMP-281 | ecosystem: Environmental > Terrestrial > Plant litter > Unclassified...
CAGTGCCGCAAGCTCGGCAGCGTACGTACTGTGGATCTCGTTAAATTTTTCAATGATGACCTGCCTTTCTTCAGGACTTGTTTTAGGCCATTGTCCATTATCAAATGCATTGCGGGCCTCCGCTACTGCAAGGTCAATATCTGCCCGTTCCGCCAGCACAGTGTACCCTGTAATTGACTGATCATGTGGTGATACAATTTCTGTTTTATGTTCTGTAGAAGGGTTTACCCATTTGCCACCTATGAATAACTGGTCATATTTGCAGCTTATTAATTCTTGTGTTTTCATTAATCTGTGATGAATTACTATTTATTTTCTGTGAACTGTTTTTCTACAAAGTGTGATACCGCTTTCATAGTAGCGATTGATTCCGGCATATTCCATTCCCAATGGAAACCATGCCACATACCTTCCTGTACCAGTAATTCTGACGTTATCCCTGCATTCTGTAATTTCCAAAACATCCGGATGCTATTGCTTTCCAGCAAGTCACGGGTGCCGGTAGTCAATACCGTAGCAGGAAAATCTGCAGGTACAGGTGCATATATTGGCGAAACCATAGGGTCTTTTGCATCGGCACCTCCCAGGTAAAAATCTTTGGCACTTCTTACAGCAAGGTCTCTGGTTACCACATCGCGCTCGTCATTGGATTGCGGACTGTCGCCACTACCGGAAAGATCTGCACCTGGCGTGAACAGGATCTGTGCCTTCATCATTGGCAAATGTTGCTGACTTAATTTCTGGATCATTGACAAAATGATCTCACCTCCCGCGGAGCTGCTCACACCCAGCATTTGTTTGGGGTCGAACTTTTTGATCAATTCTTTATATACGGCAAGGCTTTGATTGATAGCGACCGGATATTTTGCTTCAGGTGCCAATGAATAATCAATCGAATAAACAATCATACCTAGTTTTGCAGCGACTAATAAGGCCGAGCGGTCACGGGCTGTACCCAATGTAAATCCGCCGCCATGGATATTAAAAGCAATAACATCTTTATAAATGGGGTTAATTGCAGGTGGCGTTATGATCAGCACTGGTACATCTGCTATTTTGGTACTGTCTATTTTCAGGTTGAATTGTTTAATCATCTTTCCTTCCTCGAGAAGTTCAGCGGCTTCAAACTTGTTCCTTCCTTCAATAATCTGTTTATCACTAATCGGAAACCAGGAAGGAATGGTATAATAAGTTGCCTTCTGAAGAAAGCTATTAGCCTCCGGACTCATTGTGTGCTCTTGCTCAGGAGTAATTTTAAAATGGTGGCTGCAGCTTGCAGCAGTGATCGTTATTGCAGAGGCAAAAAGATATAAGATTGATTTTTTCATGATTGTATTTTTTTAAATTTTAAATAATGTTATACTTCAATAATAGGAGTGACTAATCACTCTTTTGTTACGGCAAATTTTTTTTATTCTTTCAGGATCATTTTTAATAGTCTCTCAAATGCGGCCTCGATCAGTTTTTGACTTTTAGCCACGGAGACATCAGCTGTTAAAAGGTATTGGTGTAGGCCATAGATCTGGCTGCCCATCATAGCACTGATCAACTCAACAGGGAGTGATACCAAAATACCGGCACGCAAGGCATCTTCCATAAGATCCTGGTGCATTTGAGTTTGTTTCTCAATTTCTTCTTTTGATACCTGTACCAGGTGTGGCGAGAAGTGAAATTGCTGTATAAAATACCAGGCATCTCTGTTTTCTAACGACCAGCTGATCGAATCAACAAAGATACTTTTGATCCGGCTAACCACATTATCGCCTTTTTGGTTAGTCAAAAGGTAAGCATTCAGTTCCTCCTTGATTTTGACATACAGCGCAATCACTAATTCATCTTTCGTTTTGAAATAGTTAAATAATGCACCGTTGGAAACGCCGGCTTCACTGGCGATCTTACTGGTCGGCGTGCCATGAAAACCATACTGAACAAATAGTTTTAGCGCAGCGGCGAATATTGCTTCTCTCTTTTCCATAATAAAAGTGACTAATCACTCTGCAAAGATAAATTTATATTTCCTTTTTGCAAGCTTAATCTAATTTAAATCTATTTGCCTTCCAGAGTTGGTTCAAATCAAAATGAATAAACATTAATTTTATCAGGCGCGTGATGCAATTGTAAAACGCGCAGCCCCTGTTCTCGCCTCTCAGGTGCACAGTAAAACCATGAAGGGACAAAAACTTTACAGCTCTCTGATCTTTATGTTGCGATAGCTTACCTTATTACCATGATCCTGCAGCAGGATATGCCCTTGATCTGCTTCGCCATAATCTTTCCAAACTTTGTGCTTACTCATTTGTACCAGCTCACGGTATTGAGGAGATTTGCGTTCATATGCTAATACCTTTATTCCATTTAACCAATGTTCTACATGGTTATTGGGATAAACGATTACTTTACCCGTATTCCACTCACCAACCGGCTTTACAGCTCCAGTCTTGTTTGATGTTTTCAGATCATACAGCGAGGCCAGTGTGCGGTTGCCATCACGCCCCAGTTTAGCATCAGGATGTACATCGTCGTCTAAAATCTGATACTCCAGTCCAATGGCAGAAGCACCTGAATTTTCATGAAGAGTAACAAAATACTTCACACCGCTATTAGCGCCCCTGGTCAATTTAAAATCAAAGCTCAATTCAAATGCGCCATATTGACCAACAGTAACAATATCACCAGCATTTTTCGACTCTGCCCCATTGGAAGACTGTATCGTTAATAAGCCGTCTTCTATTATCCAGCCATTAGTTCCAGTCGGGAAAGTGTCTGAATTGGCACTGCGCCAGCCTTTGCTGGTCTTCCCATCAAACAGTAATTTCCAGCCGTCTTTTTTTTCTTTAGTGGTCAGCGAATTTTGCTGTGCATTGGTAGTAAGGCTTAAACCCAGTAAAACAAGAGCAAAAATGGGTAACTGATACAGCTTTTTTATAGTCATCATCATCGTTTTTATTTTTAAATAACCGTACTATTTTTTGGCAAAACTGGCAGCTATAGCATTCAGTTGAGCCGGGTTTAATGTTTCTGCTCCGTTACTGATAACCACCCGATATCTGAAAGTAACAGATTCACCTTTTTTTAATTGCAGATTTTTGGCCGAAGTGCCATTCGTAAATATCTTCTCACCTAAAGGATTTGCGGCGAACAGGCCATAGCCCCTGGCATGCCAAAAAGTGGGATAATTAGGGTTAAGCGGATGATCGATGATGGCAATGCTCACCGAATCAGCACCGATTTTGCCATAAACCTTACACCAGACACCCCTGGTACCCCAAACGGCATCACCGATCTTGCCTTCGCTGCTCAGGTAATTGCCCGTAGGGATTTTATCAGCACCTCCTTTTACAGTGGTCACCATACCCCTACTATCGGTAAATTTCTCCTCTTTTGTGCTGGGCATCTGTAATTCATGGGCCAGCCGCAAACCCAGCATACCATCTTTTGCATCTTTAAAAATGGCATCCTGAACTGCCTTTAAGGTAGTTATCCTATCCACCACACGCTGGCTGATACTACCGCTAAACTCAAAACGGGTGTTCTCTTCTAGTATAATTTCCTTAGCCTGATTGGTCCAATTGGCATGATAGGCCAATACTCCCTTTGCTCCATCCTCCATATCAGTGATCCTGTCGGTGCGGATCCATCCGTATTGTGCTTTCTTATCGGCGGCTATCGCGTAAGAGTTGTTCCAAAAATCCAGCCCGTTCAAATTTTCAAAGTTAAACCACAAGCCGATATGATGAGGGTGATCTACTGGATCGTATGGTTTTGGGGAAAGTGGAAAGCCCCGGGTAACCACTGTGCCCCGGGCTGTCGTCAGCGGGTAAAGCACAGGCTTTTCCAGTGCATCCCGGAACAATAGTGCGGTAAATAATTTACCCCCTATCAGTACATCTACTTTTTTCTGTTTGTTATATTTTTTAAAAGTAACGGTAGCCTCCTGCGCTAAAGAAGCCGAAGAAAATGTGGCAACTAACGCCACATAACTTAATAATTTAAGTTTGATCATCGTTATCAGTATTTAAAAATCTTACCATTAGCCATTACCTCCTGAGTTTTTTCATCAAAAGTTGCCTTTGCACCAGTATGCGCAGCAGCGGTGGTCATGATATTAGCAATACTATGGCTATAGCCCGCTTCAACCGGTGCGTTTGGCTGCTTGCGGCTGCGTATACATTCCATCCAATTACGTATGTGATTCGACGTAAGCTGATCACCGCCTGTATTGGCCGACGCCACTGCCTGTTCGGAATTGCCGAGGTTGAGTTCGGGCAGCAAATTGGCATTCATATGCATGGCTGCTGCCATCTTCTCCGTTAAACCGCCTTTTGGCGATATTTTGTTGGTGATTAGATTCAATTCACCGCCATTCGAATAATAAATTTCGGAAGGATTATCGTCGCCATTATGCATACGTGAACCAAATGTTACCTGGAAGCCCTGCGATAGGTCGTTCAGCGGCCCATAATCGAAAGCAGCAAAAATAGTATCCCAGTTACGACGGCCATCTTTCCATTGGTAAATCCCACCGTTAGCAACCACACTTCGCGGATGCTTTAAACCAGTAAACCAATGCACGGTATCAATTTGATGACTCATCCACTGGCCCGGCAAGCCGGATGAATAGGGCCAAAACAAGCGGTATTCCAAATATATCCGGGGATCAAACTGCTCATAAGGACGGTTGATCAGGAAACGTTTCCAGTCTGTATCCTGCTCTTTTAAAACATTCAGCAACTCGGGACGGCGCCACCGGCCAGGCTGATTTACGTTCCAGGTCAATTCTACCATGGTAACAGGGCCAAACTTACCAGATTTAATAAACTCATTAGCAGCATAGTAATTTTTACCACTCCGGCGCTGTGAACCGATCTGGACAATTTTCCCCGACTCCCTGACTGCTTTCAGCGCAGCTTTGTTGTCTTCCATAGTTTCCGCAAAAGGCTTTTCGACATAAGCATCACAGCCTGCCTTTACCGCCTCTATGGTGTGATAAGCATGCTGAAAATCCGCTGTACTTATAAATACAGCATCTATGCTCCTGGTATTGTACATTTCTTCGTTGTTACGGAAGGCCTTTACATCGTTCTGCATCTTTTCTTTCCACATCGCAGCACCTTCCTCCCTACGCCTCTTCCAAAGATCAGACACGGCAACAACTTCAAAATTCAGTTCTTTGTAATGGTTCATGAAACAAGGCAGGTGTGAATTACGGTGCCTGTCTGAAAAACCAACAACCCCAACCCTTACACGGTCGTTAGCACCAATAATACGCTTATAGCTTTTGGCGCTCCAGCTGGTTTTTGGGAGCATTACACTCAGTCCGGCAATGGATGCCTGCCTGATGAAATTACGACGAGAATTCTCCATTTTTTATAACGGTTAAATCTTTTTAACAGGATATTTGGTTTACGCCTTATTTAGAGCGGCTTCTTATTAAAGATCGGTAATATTTTTCATTTCAGTGAATATCCAGCATTTTCGTTACCCAGATATTTCAGGAATTTGTTGAATAAATAATTCATCACTGCTAAAAAAGGATCATTCGGTGCTAAATAAGAGAGTACGTATTTCATCATGTGTGCGCAATTCTACTACCTTATCACTATAGAAGATTAGATCCTAATACAAAGAAAGACCGGCTTCCTAACGAACACCGGTCTTTCCCTTTGTAAATGTCACCAGTTTAATACTTATGCACTGATCATATTTTCAACAGATGGTGCCATGGTCACCTCCGAATCAATCTGATAAGTAATGCCGGCAATACTTTGCATAAAAGATTGAATCCCGTCCCATCCGGCTAAAGCCAGCGTAAGGTCGGCCGCCGCCTGATCAATACGGTCTGCATCAAGCATATCATCCAGATCAGTAACGATCTGCCCGGCATCATTCTGCAATTTTTGCCAGAAGTTAAGAACGATCTGAATATTTGTCTCTGCCGCACCGGTCTGAGCAACAATAGTAGCAAACTGCGCATTTAAGTTCTGTAGCAATCCAACCGTTGAATTGATCAGTCCAATTTCCGTATTCACATTATTCATATCGGTCTGAATATCTTCCAGGGTCTCCTGGTAGTCAATATCCTTGCCAACAGGCTCCAGCGTAGTCAAAATAGCACTTCCTATACCAAAACCAATTCCGATAATCACTCCTGTCGTTCCGGTAAAGATAACACCCACACCCACGCCTACTGCTGCAACAAAGATCCCTTCAGTGATATTAGCCAGGGTATTGAGCGTGACCAGTTTATTACGGTCATTCACTATATCCTGCAAATTTGCAAGTACAGCATTCAATTGTGCGATCGACTGCTCATCGACATCTTCGGCAGCAGTGATCTGTGTGCAAAGCGAATTGAGTGAAGCGGCATCAGGAGCAATATTACCCTGATACGTTGAAATAGCAGTATCGAGGCTTTTGATCGTTTGCTCGCAGGCTCCTGCTTCAGTGATCAGTGTATGTAGTGCACTCTTGATATCCTGAAGAATAACAGGATCAGCCGGCGAAGATTTCAACTGGACAAGATAGCCCTGAATAACTCCTGCCTGCTGCTGAAATAAGGCATTATAACCAATAAATGCCGCAGGAATCAGATTGAGATCTGGAATTACTTCATCGATCCAAACCATTACATCCAGCCTGGCTTTGCTAAATGTTTGAACAAAATCACCATAATTGGCTGGAGGCACTACGAGTGCCGGCAACTGTGTGGTATCAATAGACATGGCATAACTGCATACGGCATTTGATGCATTGATATAATCCACAACCATTTGTGCCGTATCCTCAGAATTTAAAATAAGTTTTTTCATTATTCATTTAAAAAGGGTGAAAAACCACCGCCAGAATGCTAATTAAATATTAGGCAGAAGCCGAAATTGGATTTACATTGCCGTTATCAGTGGATGGATTTTGTGTACCATACATATGCCATGTACCACTGGCATCCTGCCACGAATAGTTAATACCTGCCAATGCTGTGGCAAATGCAACAACATCATTCCAGCTGGTTTCAGCATCCTGAAAATCTGTTAATGCCTGCTGATATTGTGCTGCAGCTACATCATTATTTACATCTGTTAATTCTGCCGCCACTTCATTGATCGTATCATCCATCAGCGTCCACATTTCGGAAATGGCAGTTAGTGCATTCTGGGCCTGCAAATTCGCAGTGTACAGCTGATTGAATTGAGTACTTACACCCTGAAGCTGAATAATATCCTGGTTTAAGCCAGAGATCTGATTCTGTTCTGAGGTGATTTGGTTCTGCATCACCTGGATACTTTGTGTTTCTATGACTGTACCAGCAATAGAAGCAGCTGTTCCTGCAACGCCCATAACGATCAGGCCAACTCCTACCGTCTGAGCACCCGGAATCGTGCAGCATACAGCGCCAATAAGCCCTGTAAAGATAGACAGTCCGATACCGATTTCAGAAACAGTAAGTAAGGTCTGGGCAGTAGAAATTTCAGCGTTCAGCGTAACAATATCAGCATTCAGCGTAACAATGGTCTGCTGATCTGTACCTGCATCTGCTAGTGACTCCGATGCGATTTGCGTAAGCGTTGCTGCATCAGTCTGGATATCAGAGCTAAATGTTACCAGCTGTGACTGGATGGAAGTAATAGAGGTCACCTGATCCTGAATGATTTGCTGTACAGACGATAAAGCACTTGCCAGTCCCTGTTTAGCCATGGTATTGTTAGGATCCTGAATCAAGGCCTGAAGATACAATGTGATACTCAATTCCTCCATATTGAAGAGGTTGGCCGCCTGGCTTACAATAGTAGTGGGTAATTGCACAATGGAAACGAAGATATTCGTTGACCAGTTTAATGCATGCTGTTTAGCCGGGGCAAAATCAGCCACAAATGTGGCATAATTAGCAGGCGGATAATTCAGAACAGGCAATTGCTGATTGGTGATGGCATAAGCATAACTGTTTACAACAATTAGTGCATTTGCATAGTCTGTAAGTTGCTGTGGGGTAGGCTGTGTGGCTACCAGTTTGGCTGTACTTCCCATTTTTTTTGTTTTAGGTATATAATATATTTGGTTAATTGGCTGGATTTACCAGGTTAGCTATTTGCTGCAACTGCGATTGCATGTTATCCCACCTTGATTTGTTCGCTTCAAGATCTGCTGCCACTACTGATGCCGGCTGAGCGGTAATATTGTTTAACCCTGCAATGCAGGCTTGTATATCTGCACTGAAGCTTTGCCAGAAACCAGCCAGATAACCAGCACCCATTGATGCCTCAGCAGCCATGCCTGATGCCTGACCAAACACAGCCCATGCGTTATTTTCCGTTTGTAATTGTCCCTGGGTGGTATTGATCGTATTCTTGCACGAATTAATATCACCGCTATTGGGGCAAGTGGCATTTTGCAGGGAATGGAGCTGGCCGTACTCACTTGATAACTGCTGGTTTAGCGTATTGATATTATTCTGGATAGTAACCAGTGTATTATTTATTGTTCCTACATCACCTGATATATTTCCCTGGAAAGAAGTGATCGCAACAGCCAGTGCATTCACCTGTGATTGAAGGCCCTGAAGTATAGTGATCAGTGCATTTGTATAAACAGTGATCTGCTGCTGGAGGGGAGCAGAAGTGCCACTCTGGTTTTCCTGGTTGACCAGGGAAATGAGTATATCCAGATCATTGTCTATCTGCACACCGCACGTAGCTATCGTTGCTGGCATATTCAAATAGGTAGGATAAATGGTATTATACCAAGTGCTCGCATCTGTTTTTAAGCCCTCTAATACGGAATTTAACGTGGTATCTGAAACTGATTGCGAAGAAATCCAGCTGCAATAAGATTCAATACCGGATACCGCCTGTAAATAACAATCATTAAGTGACTGATTACCAGATAATAAATGCACAAATTGTGATAACATAGGTTTATATTTTAACTTAAAATTACATTAAACAAACATAAAAGTTGTAAATATCTAATTAATATCAATTTTAATTAAATTAAATTATTAAATCAAATTATTATTTATCACTATGATAAAAAACAGTTTCAATAGTGGTAACATCAATAAAGAATAATCGATTTAACAGGACAAAGAAGAAAGAATTCGGTATTTTTTAAAAAAAAGATGTTACCCTCGAAAAAAACATACCCTTTCAAAATCATTCCTGTTTTCCGGATCACGATCACCAGTTAGCAAAAGATATTGCTGTTACTGTTTCGAATAAATTACTGTTCAGGTTTTGTGGTCTTAACCAAGCGGTGTTCCATAAGATCAAGATTCAATCGGGCTGAATTTATTTATGGATAAGAAATATTGCCTATGGTAAATTTAGAATAGCTAAAAAAATAAACATTCCTCGCGATATCTTTAAATTATACTATACCTTTGCGGCAAATGTCGAAACGTTTTATCGCTATATTGCTACTTACTGCACTGATCAGTTCTACCTGCTCGATGTTCTTCGTATATGCAGGTTTTGAGATGAACCGTAAATACATTGCAGAGAACCTTTGTATCAACAGGGACAAACCCTGGTTACATTGCGATGGCAAGTGTTATTTCATGAATAAGATCAAACAGGCTGAGAAAAATGAAAAAAAACAGGAAGCTAAAGATAACCTGACTAAGATGGAAGTTTCCTTTTTTCAGGAATCTTTTAGGATTGCCTTTACAGAACCTGTCATTTTAGAAGCACACAAAAGCACCTTTCCACATTATGCCTATCAATACAGCAGCAGCTATATTGAAACTATCTTCAGGCCACCTAAGCAGATCGTTTAATATCCCTATTACCCGTTTCGGGTATAATTATCAACCTTTCTTTTTACAATAAACAAACCGGGCAGATATTGCCCCAGCAGTTTGTTATGAAATTTTTTATGAGAAAAATTATATTTCTGATCTGCACAATATTTTTCGCAGGCAATGTCTTTGCCCAAACTATTCACGGTAAAATATTCGACGCCCTTACTAAAGAACCTATATCTACCGCAGCAATATCCGATACAACCGGCATTGTGGTCACCTCGGTTACAGACGGCAGTTTCAAGATAAATACGAAGACCAAAGTCTTAAAAATCTCCTCCATTGGTTATCAGACCCGGTGGGTAGAAGTCAAAGGCAGTACATTAGCTATTGCCCTGCAACCCAGCACCAACCAATTGAACCAGGTGGTAGTCAGCGCGAACCGCAGCGCTGAAAAACGCAGCGAAGCGCCTGTTGCTATTGCTACAATTTCCAGCCAAACTATACAGGATACCAGGGCACAGCGGCTGGATCAGCTGGTGAATAAGGTGAGCGGCGTAAACATGGTGAA
>Ga0233344_1000223_pt1 | contig 10250 bp, 10 predicted proteins | sample GEONDECOMP281_FD_180697 | JGI IMG/M metagenome (GOLD analysis project Ga0233344, IMG submission 180697) | Leaf litter microbial communities from Shasta-Trinity National Forest, California, United States - GEON-DECOMP-281 | ecosystem: Environmental > Terrestrial > Plant litter > Unclassified...
TTATAAAAAAGCGTCGCTGTTGATCAACCCGGTGCAATGATTACCTCCAAACTACATATACAATGGTGCATTTGTAATCCCGGCCACTAAAGAAGTTCAATCCATATTTATAGATCGAACTTCTTTAGTATATCCGGTAAAAAAATTTATTTTGTTATTTGTTCTAATTTATCACCAAGCACCTCAGAGATTTTACGGTAAGAATCAACTGTCCATCCACCAACATGTGGGGTTAGGATAACTTTTGGAGATGCTATTAATTCATTATACCACGACTGATCACTTAGATTAGGAAATTTTTCTGCCTCTAATACATCTAAGCCCGCCCCGAGAATTTTCCCTGTCTCTATTGCCGCAAGTACAGCTTTTGTATTTACAATCTCCCCTCTTGCGGTATTGATAAAGAATATATTCTTTTTGAAATGACGCAAGTATTCTTCATCTACCATTTGCCTTGTTTCAGAGGTGAGTGGTAGATGAAAACTCAGTACATCACTATATTTCACGATCTCTTCCATACTGCATTCCTGAGCATATGCATCAGAGAATCCAGTTTTATATTTATCGTAAGCAATGGTCTTTACCTCAAAACCAGAAAGTTTTCTGGCGAAGCTGCTGCCCATAAAACCATAACCAATGATACCTACGGTTTTGCCTTTCAGTTCAAATCCTCTGCTTCCTTCACGGTCCCAGATGCCGTTTCTAATCTCTATGTCTGCCCTGCGAAAGTTATTGATCAGCGAAAGCAGCAAGCCAACAGCATGTTCCCCCAATGCATCTCTATTCCCTTCCGGGGCATTGATCAGCTGAATATTTTTTTCTTTTGCATAAGCTTCATCAATATTATCCAGCCCTGCCCCTGCTCTGGCTACAAATTTAAGTCCAGGTGCAGCATCCATCAATTCCCTGTCTATCTTAAATTTTGTACGTACAGCAATACCATCATATCCTGAAATTGCAGCTATTGTCTCTGCCCTGGTGATCTTAGGAAGATCATCTACCTGATAACCCAGCTCTTCAGCTTTGATTTTGAATGCAGGGTGCAGATCATCAACAATTAAAATTTTACCGCTCATTTATATATAGTTTATTGTGAAAGCTTAGCTACCAATTGAGTAAGCGTAATAAAGTCTTCAACACTGAGCTGCTCAGCGCGTTTTTCAAAAAAAATATGATCGTCCATTTTTACTTTAGGCAATACACCTGATAAAGCATTGCGCAACGTTTTCCTGCGTTGATTAAATCCGGATTTCACTACCGTCCAGAACAATTTTTCATCACATGGAAGAGATTCTACATCGTTACGGCTTAATCTGATCACACCAGAGTTTACTTTAGGCGGCGGATTAAAGGTTCCTGGTTTAACAGTAAACAGGTAATCTATGTTATAATATGCTTGTATCAGCACGCTTAGTATTCCATAATCTTTTGTTCCGCTTTTGGAAGCACAACGCTCGGCTACTTCCTTTTGAAACATCCCTACCATTTCTACTACATTAGCACGGTGCTCCAAAACTTTAAACAGGATCTGTGAAGATATGTTGTATGGGAAATTGCCTATGATGGCGAATTTACCCGGAAAAACAGCCGCCAGATCCATTTTTAGAAAGTCGCCATTGATCAATCTTTTGCCCATCTGAGGATATTTATCTTTCAAAAAGTTATAAGATTCTACATCAATATCGATCATATAGGTTTCCAGGTCTTCCCTTTCCAGCAGAATATCTGAAAGAATCCCCATACCCGGTCCTACTTCCAGCACCTGGTGGTATTGATCAGTATGGGTAAGACCATTTACAATTTTAGCCGCTATTTTTTTATCGGTTAAAAAATGCTGTCCCAAATGTTTTTTCGCCCTTACCAAACTCATATGCTCATCCCTCTTATTATTCCATGTTAAAAGAAGATCATTCTTCTAAAAGCTGCAAAATAACTAAAGTTTTACGAGTAAAGCTTAAGATTAAAGTGGAAAACCAAATAAGCTTGCTTAAAGACAACAAAAATGGAATTTTAATCTTCCAAACAAAATCATTGAGGTTTACTGATGTATAGCTACCAAAGGTTGGGCTTTGCCTTGGTTTAACGGCGTGAAAGTCCATGGAAAGAGTAAAGAATGTACACGGAGAGACCACATGTTTTGAGCTAGTATAAAAGAGCTGGTCTCGATGTGGCTTTACTGTGCTTTTACAACACACTTACTGTAGCTAAAACTAAGCTAAATCTAAAATCTACCATTGTCACATCTTTTTAATTCACGATATCCTGCCCTTCCATCTTATAAAAAGAAATGGTTACTAATGAAATTTCTGTATTTTCGCTAAATTTTCAGTTAACTATGAGCAATAAAATTAAAATAGGTATCAGTATAGGTGATGTAAACGGGATCGGTTTAGAAGTTATTCTAAAGTCATTGGCTCATAACAGTATACTTGAATATTGTACATTGATTGTTTATGGACATACTAAGGTGGCTTCTTATCATAGAAAGGCACTGGGAATGGGAGATTTCAGCTTCAACGTGATCAATGAAGCTGCTGATGCCAATCCTAAAAAAGCAAATATGATCAATTGCTGGGAAGAGGATGTAAAAATTGAACTGGGTACTTCTACCGAAATTGGTGGAAAATATGCACTGTTATCTCTTGAAAAAGCGACTGACGATTTAGTAAAGGGAAATATCGATGCCCTGGTTACTGCCCCGATCAACAAACATAACATACAATCTGAAACTTTTAATTTCCCTGGTCATACTGAGTATTTGCAGGAGCGCAGCGGGAGTTCTGATGTTTTAATGTTCCTGGTTAGTGAAGATATTCGTGTGGGTGTAGTTACAGGTCATATTCCGATTTCCCAGGTGGCACAAAGTATCACCAAAGAGAACATAGTTAAAAAGCTGATCATGATCAATGAAAGCCTTAAAAAGGATTTCTGGATCGAGAAGCCAAAAATAGCTGTATTGGGCTTAAATCCACATGCAGGTGACAATGGTTTACTGGGTATGGAAGAACAGGAAATTATTATGCCTGCTATACAGGAAGCATTTGATAAAGGTATCATCTGCTTTGGCCCTTATCCTGCCGACGGATTTTTCGGAAATAGCAGTTACAAACAATTCGATGCCGTACTGGCCATGTATCACGACCAGGGATTGATTCCTTTTAAAACCATTGCCTTTGGCAGCGGAGTTAATTATACGGCTGGAATAAAATATATACGTACTTCTCCTGATCATGGAACAGGGTATGATATTGCGGGTAAAAATGTAGCAGATCCTTCTTCATTTATTGAGGCTATTTTTACAGCTGCACACATTGTGAATCACCGCCGCGAACAGGAATCTCTGTTAAGCAATCAGTTAAGAAGCGGCGGGAAAATCATCGAAACAGCATCGGATGTTAAGGATGATGCAAATTAACCTTAATAATTTTTCCAAAACATTTCAGAACTACCAAATTAATTCATACATTTGCGGGCTAAAATTTTGTTACAATTGAAACCTTTAAAACAATTTTCAATCCCGTTTACAGGCTTAAAAATTGGCAAGCATCAATTTGATTTTGAGATTGATAACAGCTTTTTTGATGCATTTGAGTACTCTTTGGTAAAAAAAGGAGAACTGAAAGTTACGGTAGAGCTAGACAAACAGGAGACAATGCTAATCTTACAGATTAATATTGCTGGAACGATTAAACTGGACTGTGACAAATGTTTATCAGAATTTGACGCACCACTTGACATTTCCGAAAGGCAGATCGTTAAGTTTGCAGAAGATGAACTGGAAAGTGATGATCTGGAGATCATCGTATTGAGTAAAAAGGAAAACAGCATTGATATTGCAGAAGTTCTATATGAATTTATCACGGTATCGGTGCCCCATATAAAAATCTGTGAGCAGAACGGCAATGGTGTTCAGTGCGACAGGGAAATGATTGAACGACTGGAAAGTCTGGCTAATCCAGATCAACAGGAAGAAAATACAACAGGTGACGACCCACGATGGGAAGCACTAAAAAAATTAAAATAATAATTAAAATAAATCAGCAATGGCACATCCTAAACGCAAGATCTCTAAAAGTAGAAGAGATAAAAGAAGAACACACTATAAAGCGGTAGCTCCTTCTTTAGCTACTTGTCAAACTACTGGTGCGATCCACATTCCTCACCATGCTTACAACGTTGACGGTAATTTATACTACAACGGTAAATTGGTTATTGAAAACACATCAATAGGTTAATTTTACTGAGAAATTGTTTGTGTTTTCAACCTCTTTAAGTTTATCTTAGGCGCTTGGAAAAAAAGGCAATAACGCTTTACTCACAAACTGATTTTTTACTATGAAAATAGGTCTCGATATAATGGGCGGAGACTATGCTCCCAAATCAAATGTTTTGGGAGCAATAGCTGCTCATGAACTATTATCGCCAAATGAGCATTTAGTACTCGTTGGCGATACTCAGCAGATTAAGCCGTTACTTGCTGAACAAGGGTTCAATCCCGATCACTTTGAATTTGTTCATACCGACGAAGTAATTGGTATGGGCGAACATCCAACACGAGCGATTGCTCAAAAACCAAATTCAAGTATTTCTGTAGGTTTCTCTATGTTAAAAAAGGGAGAAATCGATGCCTTTGTGGGTGCTGGTAACTCTGGTGCAATGATGGTTGGCGCTGTCTTCAGTGTAAAATCTGTTCCCGGAATCATCAGACCATCTTTATGTACTTTTGTGCCTAAGCTCTCAGGAGGTGTAGGCCTGATGCTTGATGTTGGGGCTAATGCAGATTGTAAGCCAGATGTTTTGGTTCAATTTGGGATTGTTGGCAGCTTGTACGCAGAAAATGTAATGCAGATCATCAACCCTAAAGTTGGCTTGATCAATATAGGCGAAGAGGATGAAAAAGGAAATATGCTTAGTCTGGCTACTTTCCCCCTCATGAAAGACTGTAATCTATTCAATTTTATTGGAAACATTGAAGGACGTGATTTGTTCAACGATAAAGCGGATGTCATTGTATGTGATGGTTTTACGGGAAACATTATGCTAAAATTAGCAGAATCATTCTACATTATGACCAGAAAAAGGGGATTAGAAGATGAGTTCTTTGACAGGTTTAATTATGAAAATTATGGCGGAAGCCCGGTATTGGGAGTAAATGCACCTGTAATTATAGGTCATGGGATCTCTACACCTAAGGCAGTCAAAAACATGATATTCCAGGCAAGGGATATGATAACTACAGGTCTGGTAGAAAAGATACAGGCCGCTTTTAAATAAATCAGACAAAAAATGAATAAAATTCACGCTGCTATTACTGCGGTTCAAGGTTACGTTCCCGATTATATACTTTCTAATAAAGAATTAGAAACGATTGTAGATACAACGGATGAATGGATTACCAGCCGAACGGGTATTAAAGAGCGAAGAATATTAAAAGGCGAAGGATTAGGAACTTCTGATATGGCGGTGCATGCGGTGAATGGCCTCTTGCAAAAACGTGGTATCAGTGCTGAAGAAATCGAGCTGATCATCTTTTGTACCACTACTCCTGATATGCCTTTCCCAGCTACAGCAAATATCCTTGCAGATAAGATTGGCGCTAAAAATGCATGGGGTTTTGACTTGCAGGCAGCCTGTTCGGGATTTATTTACGGGCTCTCTACAGCTTCACAATTCATTGAATCTGGAAAACATAAAAAAGTACTGGTAGTAGGTGGCGATAAAATGTCGTCTATCATAGATTACACTGACAGAACCACCTGCATCATTTTTGGTGACGGATGTGGTGCTGTTTTGCTGGAACCTAATGATGAAGGTAATGGGATCATTGATTCGGTACTAAAATCTGATGGGCATGGAAGACAATTTCTGCATCAGAAAGCCGGTGGATCTGCAAGACCTGCTTCACACGAAACGATAGACAACAGAGAGCACTATGTTTACCAGGAAGGTAAGGCGGTTTTTAAATTTGCTGTTACCAATATGGCCGATGTAGCTGCAGAGATCATGGAAAGAAATGAACTCACCTCTGAAGAGGTGACCTGGTTAGTTCCTCATCAGGCTAACAAAAGAATTATTGATGCTACTGCTGCAAGAATGGGTGTAGGATCAGAAAAGGTAATGATCAATATTGAACGTTACGGTAATACCACAAATGGAACTATACCATTATGTTTGTGGGAATGGGAAAGCAAACTTAAAAAAGGCGATAATATTATTCTTGCTGCTTTTGGCGGAGGCTTTACCTGGGGCTCTGTTTTCTTAAAATGGGCTTACTAATTTTATATATAATAAATTCTTAACTTAGAGTCTTTCAAAGACACAAATCCTTTCAACAAAACACCAAAAAATGGATATCAAACAAATTCAGGAACTCATTAAATTTGTTTCTCGTTCGGGCGTCAATGAAGTTGCAATTGAACAAAAAGACTTCAAAATTACGATTAAAACTAACCAGGCCCCAACGGTTATTAACACTACGGTACCTGCACAACCAGTATCACAAGCGTTATCTGCTGCGCCAGCTGCCCAGCCTGCTGCTGTAACGGCAAGTAATGCTCCTGTAGCGGATGACAGTTCTAAATATATCACCATTAAATCTCCTATGATCGGAACTTTTTACCGTTCTTCAAGTCCTGAGAAACCTTCTTTTGCAAATGTAGGTGACGAAGTAACTGAAGGTAAAATCATCTGCATCATTGAAGCAATGAAGTTATTCAACGAAATTGAAAGTGAAGTTTCTGGAAGAATAGTTAAAGTACTGGTAGATAATGCGTCTCCTGTAGAATATGACCAACCGTTATTTTTAGTAGAACCTATGTAATATTTGCTTTTAGCAAATTAACATCTTATCAATTATATGTTTAAGAAAATATTAATTGCCAACAGGGGCGAAATTGCTTTGCGTATTATTCGCACCTGTAAAGAAATGGGCATAAAAACTGTTGCTGTATATTCTACTGCAGATAGAGAAAGTTTACATGTTCGTTTCGCGGATGAAGCTGTTTGTATAGGTCCGCCTCCAAGTAAAGATTCTTATTTAAGTATTCCAAATATCATTTCTGCAGCGGAATTAACCAATGCAGATGCTATCCACCCGGGTTACGGATTTTTATCCGAAAATGCCAAGTTCTCCTCTGTTTGCAGAGATTATGGAATTAAGTTTATTGGTGCAACTCCTGAGCAGATCAATTCTATGGGCGACAAAGCGTCGGCTAAAGAAACGATGAAGAAAGCGGGCGTTCCTACTATTCCTGGTTCGCAGGGATTACTGGAAAGCATTAAACAAGGTATTGTATTGGCCAATGAAGTTGGTTATCCCGTGATCCTTAAAGCAACTGCTGGTGGTGGTGGCCGGGGAATGCGTGTAGTATGGAAAGACGAAGAGTTTGAACATGCCTGGGATAGTGCAAGACAAGAGTCTGGTGCTGCATTTGGTAATGACGGATTGTACTTAGAAAAATATATCGAAGATCCGCGTCACATTGAGATTCAGATCATCGGTGATCAATATGGAAAAGCCTGTCACCTATCTGAGCGCGACTGTTCTATACAGCGCCGTCACCAGAAGTTGGTTGAAGAGGCTCCTTCTCCATTCATGACTCCAGAGCTGAGAGAGCGTATGGGTGAAGCCGCCATCAAAGGTGCTACAGCTGTACAATACGAAGGTGCCGGAACTATTGAGTTTTTGGTGGATAAACACCGTAACTTCTATTTCATGGAGATGAATACCCGTATCCAGGTAGAACATCCGGTGACGGAAGAGGTTATTAATTATGATTTAATTAAAGAACAAATAAAAGTGGCTTCGGGCGTACCTATTTCGGGGAAAAACTATCTTCCTAATATGCATGCTATAGAATGCAGGATCAATGCTGAAGATCCTTTTAATAACTTCAGACCTTGTCCTGGAAAGATCACTAACTTCCATTCTCCAGGAGGCCACGGTGTAAGGGTTGACACTCATGTATATGCAGGATATCAGATTCCTTCAAACTATGATTCAATGATCGCTAAACTGATCTGTGTTGCACAAACACGTGAAGAAGCAATCAGTACAATGGAGCGTGCTTTGAGCGAATTTGTAATTGAAGGCATTAAAACAACTATACCTTTCCATTTGAAATTGATGAAAGATCCTAACTTCAGGGCCGGGAATTTTACTACAAAATTCATGGAAACATTTGTTTTTTCTGAATAGAAAAATCTAATTCTTATATTTAAAACGTAAATACCATTCTAAACTAAATAGAATGGTATTTTTGGTTACAAATACGCTAAATGAGTGAAAATAAAGCAAGGGACCTAATCGGTGCTATTAAGAATAAAGGAAAGACAATGGAAGCAGAGATGTCTTTCTTTGACCATATTGACGTATTAAGAAAGCACTTGCTGAGATCGTTATTAGCGGTTGTCATTTTTACAGGAGGAGCCTTCTGGTATTATGAATATCTTTTTAACACCATCATCATGGGACCTGATAAACCAGATTTCTGGACTTATCGGATGATGTGTAAGCTTGCTGCCAGATTCCCTTCTTTAGGAGCTGATTTCTGTATTACCCATATCAATGGTAAAATTATTAATACGGAAATGGCGGGCCAGTTTACCTTACAGATCAATTCCTGTATCATGACCGGTGTTGTTTTGGGTATCCCTTACCTGCTTTTTGAATTATGGCTTTTTATTAAACCTGCCTTGCATGAAAAGGAAAGAAGATCTGCAAGTGGCTTCGTCTTTTTCGCCTCTGCATTATTTTTTATCGGGGTATTATTCGGCTATTTTATCATCTGCCCTTTATCGATCAACTTCCTGACTAATTTTACAGTGAGTAAGATGATTGAAAATACATTTACCATTGACTCTTATCTTTCTTCAGTATCCACTTTAACTATTGGAACAGGTATCATTTTTGAATTGCCGGTAGTGATCTATATCTTATCTATATTCGGTATCATGACCCCTAAGTTTATGAGGGCAAGCCGTCGTTATGCTATTGTGATCATTTTGATCATTGCGGCTATCGTTACACCAACGCCAGATATGATGACCATGCTTGTTGTAGCTTTTCCCCTTTTCTTACTCTATGAACTTAGTATATTTATTTCGGCCTATATAGAACGTAAAAAGAACAAAGAACTATATGGTACAAGCAAAGCACCAAAGGATTAATCTAAAGATTTAAATCAATTAAAAAAATAATTAAAAAACCTGCCACAACCGGCAGGTTTTTTTGTTTACCTATAAGCGTATTTATTTATATTTGAACATGACGAAGATTGCTGAGGAGTTTTTGGTAAAGGCAGATGAGAAGGCATTTGATTTGGATCACCGTGACACGATTAACCATAATATTGGGAAGTATAATGATGCGGTAGCAAGGGGATTAACAAAGTTTGAGAATCTAGAAAACTCAAAAAAGAAAGCCCATGTAGTCAAATGGCGGGTGATGGAGAACCTGGACAAGTTCCTTCCAGAATTTGAGGCTAACTTTCAGCGCCGTGGTGGTAAGGTGATCTGGGCAAATGATGTAGAAGAAGCTCAAAAAGAGATTTTGAACATCATTAAAAAAAGTGGTGGCAAAACAGTGATCAAGTCTAAATCGATGACCACTGAAGAAATTCATTTGAACCAGTTTTTGGAAGAAAACGATATTACTTCACTGGAAAGTGATCTGGGTGAATTTATCGTTCAGCTGCTTGGGCAGGCTCCCTATCATATCGTTACCCCGGCAATGCATCTTACCAAGGAAGATATTGCTAAGCTTTTTCATGAAAAGTTTGGAACTCCGTTGGATTTTACCCCGCAGCAGCTTACTCAAAAAGCAAGAGAATTACTCAGAGAAAAATATTTAACAGCTGATATTGGTATCACAGGGGGGAATTTCCTCATTGCAGATACAGGAAGTATTGCCCTGACAGAAAACGAAGGCAATGCAAGGCTAAGTACTACTTTTCCTAAAATACATATTGCCATTGTTGGAATAGAGAAGATCATTCCTTCGATGGCAGATCTGGATCTTTTTTGGCCGTTACTGGCCAGTCACGGAACAGGTCAGAATTTAACAGTATACAATACGATCCTAAGCGGCCCGAGGCAACCCAATGAAACTGATGGTCCGGAAGAGATGTATGTAATCCTGCTGGATAACGGCAGAACTAACCTGCTGGCACAAAAAGATCAGCGCCAGGCATTGTACTGCATCCGCTGCGGAGCTTGTTTAAACGCCTGCCCTGTTTATAAAAATATAGGAG
>Ga0233344_1000225_pt1 | contig 10196 bp, 7 predicted proteins | sample GEONDECOMP281_FD_180697 | JGI IMG/M metagenome (GOLD analysis project Ga0233344, IMG submission 180697) | Leaf litter microbial communities from Shasta-Trinity National Forest, California, United States - GEON-DECOMP-281 | ecosystem: Environmental > Terrestrial > Plant litter > Unclassified...
GCTAATATGATTAAGTTTGAGGCCATGGAAATTTTCCCTACCCAGTATTCCCTGCTTTCTGCATCTGCCTTAAAAAATGTAATTGAAGAACTTTACGGACTCCCTCCTATGGATTGCCGTTTACTGATTCACAATGTAAGTGATACTTATATATTAGAGGATCAATCAAAAAAGTACATTTTAAAAATTTACAGGGATGCCCATAGAAAATTGGAAGAGATCAAGGGGGAAGTGGAACTGCTCAATAATTTAAGTCAGCGCGGAGCCCGGGTCTCCTATCCTGTTCCCGATCTGAAAGGAAATGAGATACAAGCATTTAATGCGGCTGAAGGCACGCGTTATGGCGTATTGTTTTCTTATGCAGAAGGCAAAGTATATCAGGAGCTGAGCGATCAGCATCTGGCTACAGTTGGTTGCGAAATGGCTGTTATACACCAAATCACCACAGATTTGCAGTTAAAGCACCCAAGAATAGAGTTTAATATTAATACCCTTTTATTAGATCCTCTGCGCATCCTGAAACCTGCATTTCAAGGGCTCGAAGAAGAATATAACTACCTGCAGCAAGCCATTAGCAGGGTAGCTGCTAAAATGGAACGAATAGATTATTCGACCTTTAGTTATGGCTATTGTCAATATGATTTTCTTCCTAAAAACTTCCATTTCACTGAAGATGGCAGTATTACATTTTTTGATTTCGACTTTGCAGGAAAGGGGTATATTGTGAACGATCTTGGGTCCTTTGCTGCACATTATTTTTTACAGCGTTTTTACGGCAAAATAGACCAGCAAGAGGCCGACCGGGAGTTTTCTATATTTCTGGAGAATTATCAAAAAGTTAGACCGCTCAGTACTGCAGAAATTGAAGCGATACCCTATTTCGGCTTTGCCTGGTGGATATTTTACCTGCGCTTTCAATACGAACACTTTGAAGACTGGTCTAACTTTTTCTTTGGACCCAGGTTTTTAAAAGAGCGTGTAGGCTGGATTAAAAAATGGGAAGAATGGTACTTTCCTCAGCAACCCTAATAGGTGACAGCTTAAGCAGATGATTAGCCTGATAAACTTTATAATAATTGTAAGAGCATCTCAATAATCCCAGAGTTATTTAAATATTTAGTTACGTCTTACTCATATTTAAGGGCATCAATTGTATTGGCAACTGCTGCTTTATAAGAACGGATACTTACGGTGACCAGCGTAATCAGCATGGAAATTAAAAATGCCAGTATAAATGGCCATATACTTAAATCTATACGGTAGGCAAAGCCCGACAGCCACTTAGATACAAAGAGATAGGCCAATGGCCAGGCTACCAAATTCGCTATAAAAACCATCAGCAAAAAGGAGCCATTGAGCATTTTCACCAGTTCGATCGTTGAAGCTCCCAGCACTTTTCTAATGGCTACTTCCCTGGTGCGCTGCGTAGCTACAAAGGAAATTAAGCCGAAGAGGCCGATAAACGAAATGAAGATAATTACTCCGGCAAATACCCGGAATAAAACACCTGTTATACGTTCATTTTCATAAAATCTATTGATATCATCATTTACAAATTGAGCATTATAGATATGATCGGGATAGATTTTATTATACAAAACCTCCAATTTTTTCATGGCAGGTATGATCTCTTTACTATTCATTTTCACAGCAGCATTATAATATTCTATTTTCTGCGCGTAAATGGCTAAGGGCGATATTTTCTCTTTTAGCGACTGATCATTAAAATCCTGAACTACGCCTGTAATTGGCATTTTAGTGCCATTAATAGCTAGAATTTTACCAATCACCTCTTCGGGATGTGATATGTTCATCTTTTTTAAGAAGGTTTCGTTAACTACACAGCCATTAGCAGTATCGCTTTTTTTAAATACACTGCCGGCAAGCAGTTTCAAATCAAACAGCTTAAAATAATTTTCATCGGCTTTAGAGTTTCTGAGTTCAAAATCCCTGTTCTTTTTGCTACCGTAACTAAACTCAGATGTAGTTATTTCTTCAGATAAAGGTGCAGCCTGACAAAAACTAAGCATTTGTATTCCAGGTATTCTCAATGCCTGTTCTTTAAATGTATTGCTTAAGCTATTGGAAGGCATACCTATCATAGCTACGGCATTAGGATTAAATCCCAGTGGCTTTTGTCGTAAGTAATCCATCTGCTTCATAATCACCAGTGTACCTATAATGAGGATAATGGTAATGGCAAATTGTACAACAACAAGGATCTTCCTTAGATTTAATCCACCAGAATTTACGGAGATCTTGTTTTTTATCGCTAAAACCGGGCTAAAGCCAGACATAATCATTGCAGGATAAAAGCCAGCTAAAAAGCTTACCAGGATAAGGAGAACTCCCATAAAAAGCCAGATCACCGGCTGCCCAAGAAGGCTGAAAGAAACATTCCCTTTAAAAAGATCCTGCAAAGCAGGAATTGCCAGTTCTGTTAATATACAGGCAATCAGCATGGCTATCAGCGTAATGACAAAAGTTTCTGTCAGAAATTGAACCATCAGCTGTTTGCGGTTACCCCCCATTAACTTGCGTACGCCTACTTCTTTAGAACGGGTTACTACTTGTGCTGTAGCCAGGTTTATAAAATTTATACAGGCTGTGAGCATTAAAAATAAGCCAATAGTACTCAGGCCATAAACTTCCTTTCTGGTAATGGAAGTATCTGCAAAATTACCATACTTCATATTGAAGTGGATATCTTTTAATGGCTGTAAGGAATTATTTTGATTACCTGCAATCTTTTTATCTACGTAATATTTTTTATTAAACTGTGCCATGGGCGCTTCCAAATCGCTCAGCGTTAGTCCTTTTCTTAATAGCACATAACACTCCATGGAAGAGTTTACACCATCCCAGCTGATATATTTCTTACTGTTAAAAGTACTGTAACTAATCACCACTTTTAAAGGAAAGCTACTGTTTTCTGGCATATCTTTAAATACCCCTGTAACTTTTAAAGTTAATTTATTAGCAAACAAAAAGCTTTTTCCAACTGCCTGTTCGCTATTGCCGAAAAATCGTGCTGCCATACTTTCAGATAGGGCAACAGTATTGGGCGCTGTTAAAGCCTGTTTAGGATTGCTATATATCCATGGAAGATCTAACATTTCAAAGAAGCCTGGTTCTGCATAATACACTGTTTCCTGACTTTTTATTTTGTCTTTTCCGGTATTATCTTTAATCTGGATAATTCCATTTCTGCTAATAATAGCGCTTACTTTTTCGAAACCTGCAAATTCATTCTTAGCTACAGTCACAAGTGGTAAGGGCACTCCTTTAGAATAGTCATCATAAGCGGGATATTTCCAATTGGTCACTAACCGATAGATCCGGTCTCCATTTTTATAACCAGTATCAAAGCTCAATTGATAATTAACGAAAATAAATATGAGCATACAACTGGCCATTCCAATGGAAAGCCCCAGAATATTTATTAAATTATATCCCTTATCTTTCCAAAGATTTCTGAGTGCTATTTTAAAATTGAACTTCAACATACCTTTCTTTATTTTATTTTAGCGATTTAAATGCCAGTGATAAAATATTTAATTTAAATAAAATAAAGCAGTATTTAAGGTTTTTGAGTCCGATCAATTGTTCATTAATGGACATCTATAGTTCAAAAACGTACAATGAGTAAATTTAATTTAAGTAGCTGAAACAACTAAAGCCAATACCTCGTCAGTAATCTTGCTCAGGCTGCCGGCATCGGTATTGCAAAAAATAATGATCACTTGATCAGTATCTGGTAATTGAAGATACATGGCATTGAAACCATTTATATTTCCCTCCCTTTTAATCATATTTACAGAATGATTTTTCACTGTTTTAGTTCCGGTATAACTTCCCAGGGTAACATATAATTCAGCATCAACTTTTCCAATAGCCATTTCCGGTGCATACATTAATTCTTTAGACCGTCTACTCAGGATCGAGTTATCAACTAAAGCCAAATGGAGTTTAAGCAGATCATCAGGGGTGGTAAAAATAGCCCCTGCAGTAGCGTAGTTCTCCATATAAATGAGATCGTCATTTTTTAGAGGGTCGGCAGGTAAACTTCCAAAAGCATAATTGTGATAACCATAGGCTAGATTTTCAATTACGGAATCAGTTTTAATCACTCCGGTATTTAACAAATGCAAAGGATTGATAATTTTATCATACAATACATTTTCCCATTTTTGATGGGTAACAGTTGCAATGACTTCTCCCAGCAGAATATAGTTTACGTTATTATAGACGTACTTAGAACCTGGTTTGGTCAGTAAGGTATCTCTGACCATCTTTTTTATATAATCTTTAAGCTCATAGTGTGCTTCATAGGCTGCACCCGTTTCATTTAGCAATCCGGAAACATGCGTTAAAAGTTGTTTGATTGTAATCTGCCGGCTGATTTTAGGAATAAGATCGGGCAGGTATTTACTTAATGGGCTATTGATATCTAGTTTACCTTCTTCCTGAAGCTTTAAGATCAGGATAGCCGTATAAAGCTTTGTGATCGATGCTATTGGAAATTTAGTAGTTTCAGTAATTGGAACTTTAAACTGACGGTTCGCCAATCCATATTGTCTTGAATAAACAATCTTAGATCCCCTGGCAATGAGTATACTCCCATCAAATTGTCCTTTTTGGCTGTATGATGTCAATAGCCGATCAATTAAGCCCGTATTTGGCTGTGCAATAAGCAGAGAAGGCAATAATAAAAATAAGATAATGAGGGAAAGTTTAATATACATAACCATAGGTCGCTTTTTAAAGCTGTTCGTTGCAAAAACGATAAAATTTCAAAGGCAAGTTTATGTACCAGATGCAGCATTTAAAAATTCCTGCAAAAACAAAAAAACCTCAAATTTCTTTGAGGTTTTAAAAAAAGCTAACAGTTATAGTAACTAATAAACAACCTTAACTCTGCTATCGCCAGAACCATAATAAAAGTTAACTACTTTTTTATCGCCTTTGTTGATGAGCAAATAGGTATTTCCAATATAATTGTTTGTTGTTGTATTCAAATTATTGGTAAAATTTAAACTATATAGATTTGAATATGAATCATATAATGTACCTTTTAAAATTACACCTTTAGCATTTGAAACCAGCGCACCAGTAGCATCTCTTTTTAGATGAATATAGCCACTGCCACCTTCCGGTGAAACATAACTTGTTAATTTCCCATCTGATCCAGCTAGTGCAGCTAGTTTTGGGGCAGTTTGTATCATGTTGCCTGCAACATCCACTAACTGTACGTCAACTTGTGTATTAGGATCATAATTAGTAGACGTGTAATCAATATAAGTTCCATTTGAGTAGTAATAATTGTAGGTATAAAGCTTTTCAACCTGATATTTACTACTTACAGCCGACATAATTACCTGGTTGTAACCGTAATAATTAGAATACCCCGGAACATATAAAGTTTTACCTGCTTTATCAGCAGCAAGTTTAAAGTAATAATAGTTATTTACTGTTGGCACAGCAGCACCATAACTATTTACGTTAAAATAGGTCTTTATTGTAGTAAGTCTTGGTAAGCTGCTTGGAAATGAGGTTACAGCATCATCCTCTGTAGCATTAACATATAACTTTTGATCAGCAGCAATTTGTTCAAAAGAAAGGTTATAGCCACTTGGCGCAGGTGGAAGCTTAATTGAATAACTACCGGTTGCAGTAGTATAAGTAGGAAAATAAACAGTATAAGATCCCAAAGCGCTATTTGGTATAGTTGTAGAAGCCGTCACTAAAACATTAGCGCCAACTTTTTCCGGAGTCGCATTCGTTAAGTCGGTATCAATATATAAGTTACCTGTAATTTCGTTCGACAGATCTGCGGTATTCCACAACTTAGCGGCACCTGCAGTGATATTTTGCTGTAATATTTGTGTTGCAGCATAACCAGTTTTTGAAATCAGGAAGCTGCTTGTAGGAAAGAGGTATAAGGAGGTAAATATAGCCACTCCCTGTGTACTGGTTTTTGCTGCAAATACTTTACCCTCCGAAGATACTACAACATCGGCATCAGCTACAGGTGCATTGGTATAAACATCTACAACTGTTACACTATAATCTGCTTTTTTGGCGGCGATCGCACTTTTAGTGGCTAAGCTGTCATTCAGCTTAATCTGATCAAGGGCCTCGCTGTTAATCAGCTGCTGCATAGCAGTTGCACCTTTTTGCTTTAATGTCTCCAAATCAAGCTCATGCTGATATTTTAAGTTTAGTAGCGCTGTTTGGGCTGCCAGTGCGTCACTTTCATTAAAGTCACTCTTACTACAGCTTGTAATAAGAACGGAAAGTAACATGATCGTAACAAAAGTAAATTTTGACTTCATATTCTGCTTATTTATTAAGTTAATTTCTATTAAATGGATTTTTTATATGCTTGCTTTTTACCTTAGAGGTAATATGATTCCTACTTTTGAAAGGAAAGAGTTAGTTCTGAGGTCGCTTCCAAAACCAATTTTGCTCATGTAAGAATAGTTATCTATTGCAGATGTTAATCCTTCCAGATATCTCATATCTATGAGCAGCAATAATCTAGAAGTAAGAGGTAACTTGATATTTGCTCCAACGATCAAGTTAATCCTGCCGCCATTGAATGAGCTGGTTACATTTCTTGATCCGCTCGCCGTAGCGATGATATCCTCACCTGGCAGCAAGTCGCCCGTTTTTTGATAATTTTCTGTAACGTTATACGTATGGGCATAACTTCCTCCAACATAAATAGATGGTGCCCATGTTGGTTTTATCTTAAAGGTATAGTTGATTAAAAGGGGTATTTCTATACTATTTAAAGCATAGGAACTGTTTGTCACATTTTTTGTTTCAAAGCTTTCCGGCAAACCGATCCTCGTATCGTCTATGAAACGAAGCATTCTTCCTCCCTGCTGTAAAGAGTTTACTTCCAATTGCAAACTTATATTTTTGAATAGTTTGTAATTTACAGACAGACCGGCAGTGTAACCAGTATTCAAACTTGTATGTGGCTGCCCCTTGGTAAATTGATTGAGACTAACCCCACCATTTATACCGATTTCAAATCTTTTTTTTAGGGAGTCAGGAGCTGAATTATTATTTTTATTTTTTTCAACATGCTGCGCAGCAGCAATATCTGTTAAAAGAGCTGTAATAATAAATGCTGAAAGAAAAAAGGAACACAACTTAAATGCTACTCGTAGCAAATAATAATTTTTATAAAAAGAGAACATTATGAGCGTTAAAATTGGAGTTATTAAGGCATAAAGATATTAAATAAATTCATAGATGATATCTTTTATTATAAATGATTATCAATAAATGAAAATTTTCAAATAATTTCAAAATACATGTCAAAATTATCACAATAATGATTAATCATTACAATGAAAAAGAATTTAATCTGCTTAAAGAATAAAAATGCTATTGCAGCTCCTGAAGTTCTTCAGGGTGGATTTTGCGTTCTGGCCGATAGCCAATTAACGCGAGGTTGATTTCATCCTGCGTACTTGGATTAATCAATTGTGAACAGTAATTATTTCCGCTTTCATCACAAAAGCTGATCACCACCCGCTCACTTGTACTGTCAATTTCTGGCAGGGATGCCAATACTTCATAAAGACCTTCAAAAATACTTTTGATATCTTCATCTTCCGGTAAAACAAATAAGATTTCCTGTCTTTTGGAATTAAAGTAAGTCAGCGTACGCCAGTTCCTGTCATGATAATAGGATTTAAGGTTTAGCAGAAGCTGAGCTTTGTACGGGTGGTTCATTGAGAGCTTATCGTATTGTTTTGGCTAATATAGCCATGTTTTTTATGACTCCTCACTTTTATAATTGTTTTCTTAAGATTATATGTATAATATTATTAATGAAGCTATCACAGGCTTCATTAATAATATCAGCGGCATGATTTAACGGTTTACAAATCAGGTTCAAAATCAAGAGAAACCGAATTCATACAAAACCTCTTGCCAGTTGGTGGCGGTCCATCATCAAATATATGGCCCAGATGCGAATCGCATCTTGCACAGATCACCTCTGTACGGCTCATGCCTAAAGAATTATCCGTTTTATAAACCACACTGTTTTTACGGACAGGCTCAAAGAAGCTTGGCCAGCCACAGGTACTGGAAAATTTAGCATCTGATCTGAATAATTCATTACCGCATACCGCACAGAAGTAAGTCCCTTTGGCATTTTTATTCCAATACTGCCCTGTAAAAGGCTGTTCTGTAGCCTGTTCCCTTGCAGTAGCATAAAGAGCGGGCGGCAGAATTTTTTTCCATTCTGCATCAGATACTTTAAGGTGTTTGGTATCCGTATTTGAATAATAAGGATTATTTTCGTGCCCTTTGTTTGTCTTTATATGCTGGGCATAAACCCCGGAAAAAGAAAAAAGCATTAAGAGAAGTATAACATTTACTTTGTTCATCACTATATAATTAGTTTTTGTTTTAAAAAGTCCAATACTTTATAAGCTATCGCACCTGCATCATTCATTAAACGTATCAGGCAAAACGATGCAAGCGCAAGAGTTGCGGCAATTAAGTCATTATTGTTTTAGCTTATCTTTAAATACTTTTTTAAATTTTTCCAGTTCTGGCTGGATCACATATTTACAATATGGCTGATCACCATTTCTACTGAAATAGTTTTGGTGGTAATCTTCTGCTTTGTAAAAAACAACATAAGGTACAACCTGTGTTACAATGTTACTTTTATAAGCTTTCTCTTTATTCAACTTAGCGATATAATAATTAGCCTTTTGTTTTTGCTCCGCATTGTGATAAAATATAGCTGAACGATACTGTGTGCCTACATCATTTCCCTGTCTGTTAAGCTGCGTAGGATCATGTGCAACAAAGAACGCTTCAACTAATTCATCAAAAGATATCACTGCAGGATCATAAATGATATTACAAGCTTCGGCATGCCCGGTTGTACCAGTGCAAACCTCTTCGTAAGATGGATTTGCAACGTGGCCCCCACTAAAGCCAGATACTACTTTTTTGACGCCTTTTAATTGCTGAAATTTTGATTCTGTACACCAGAAACATCCGGTAGCAAACGTAGCCGTATCTAAACCTTTAACATTGGTAATGCCTGGTAATTTGGAATCCAGGTTAACAGGAGTTGATGATGCAAATGCAGAACAGGAACCGGCTATTAGTAATATGAATTGGAAAACAATCTTTTTCATGAGTATATATTTTTTAAGGGTTATGAAGTGATGACCAGCTTAATCATTACGTTTTTAAGTGATAAGCTGATAATGGTTTGATGTGTGTTTAATTAAATTATTATAAATGTATACCGCATTAACGTAAAGCGTGATCATTTGGATAATGAATTTGATTTATTTGATGATCTAGTGACAAACGCGTAACCTATTGATCATAAAATCGCGGAACCGTTTATTCATCAAATGATCAATTATTAATTTCTTAAATGTAAATTAATAGAAGATATAGATATTCTTTTGATGACTTCTATAATTTTAAAACGAAGGTAAATACGATGATGACGTTAAAAAATTACAAGCAGTATTATAAAAATAAATTGTTTTTTACACTGAAAATAATTCCCCTGTGCCTGTTGGCGGTTGTTCTTATTGCATATCAGGCCAAGGCTCAGCCAAAAGCTCTTCCTCATCAGATGGCTGCGTTGGAAACAGGATTTCACATCATTCCGGATAGTATTCAAACCAGTGTTTACTGGTACTGGGTGTCTGGAAATATTTCCAATGAAGGAGTGATCAAAGACCTCGAGGCAATGAAAAAAGTGGGGATCAACCGTGCATTTATTGCCCATGTAACATGGGGCGAAAAGAATGCCGGTAAAATAAAATTGTTTACGGATGAATGGTGGGACATCCTCCATACTGCCTTAAAAACTGCTGCCAGATTGGGAATTGAAATAGGAATATTTAACTGCCCTGGATGGAGCCAGTCGGGAGGGCCCTGGGTTAAACCAGAACAATCTATGCGCTATCTTACTTCATCAGAGACAGTGATCACAGGGCCTTTGCTCCTGCATAAAAAACTTGACCTGCCTAAGCCTGTTTTTCAAGACGTTAAAGTGATCGCTTATCCAGTACCTCAAGATTATGGCACCGATATGCATAATTTAAAACTTCAGGTTCGCTCCACTCCTTCCCTGCAAAATCTAAATAACTTAACTGACGGTAAGGAAGAAACTGTGGTTAATTTCCCTG
>Ga0233344_1000226_pt1 | contig 10152 bp, 6 predicted proteins | sample GEONDECOMP281_FD_180697 | JGI IMG/M metagenome (GOLD analysis project Ga0233344, IMG submission 180697) | Leaf litter microbial communities from Shasta-Trinity National Forest, California, United States - GEON-DECOMP-281 | ecosystem: Environmental > Terrestrial > Plant litter > Unclassified...
TTCATGGCATTACTAACCAGGTTGATCAGGATCTGGCGAAGCCTAAACCCATCGCCAATTAATATTTCTGGTAATTGATGGTCTATTTCGCAGAGCAGGTCAATATCCTGCGCGGTGGCCTTCCTGGTAAAGAGGTCTATCACATCTTCCATACATTTGGAAAGATCAAAGTTTTGTTCTTCCAGTTCCAGATGTCCTGATTCGATCTTCGAGTAATCGAGGATATCATTGATCACACTTAACAGTGCTTCTCCACTGATGCTGATCACATTCACATAATCTGCCTGCTCATCTGTTAAATTGGTTTCATTGAGAAGCGAGGTCATACCCATTACACCATTCATGGGGGTACGGATCTCATGGCTCATGGTGGCCAGGAAAATACTCTTGGCCTGTGCAGATCGTTCTGCATCTTTCCTGGCATCTATAGCTACCTGGTTAGATAACAGCAGTTCGTTATTTAAATTCTGCAGTGTTTCTGCATGTATGCGTCTTTGTTCAATTTGCAGGAGCATAGATTGCTGCAAGCCATTGTATTTACTCAAATGGTAAGCCCACAGACCGCATATATAATAAATTACGGCCGTTAGTATGATATGAATGGTCATGGTTTGTGCAACCAGGTAATCCAGACTGGTAAAATACACGCCGCCATAACCCACACTTTGCAAATAATTTAAGCCTAAATGATGGGTAGTTACAAAAACCAGCATCGGGATCTGCAGCTTCCATTTTTGATAAGTAATTAAAATGGCACTGCCTATAAAAGCAAAGAAATGCATTTCGAACATCCCATGCATCTGGTAAATATATTGTGCCATGAAAATGCCCAGACAAACACTGAGTACATATTGATAGAGGTTAAACTGCGGGAAACCCCATTTAACAGAATAGTAAGCGAGTAATGTTGTACCGCCTACTCCAAAAGCAATGTTCCAGGTATCATAAAAAGTAGCGAAGTAGAGTCCGGCGATAAAAAAAGCGATCAGGAAATAATTTATTAATCTGTCGGATCTTTTTTTAACATTAAATCTATAATCCTCAATGGTGTGCTGCTCTTCAGCAAATAAAGTTGGTGACTGATATAGAGACATTAATTTGTGCAGTTAGGTAATTTACAACCATATGCTTTGAGCGCTAATTGATCGAAATGAAGACTGTTTTGCTGATGAAGTACACCATTCAGGGCAATCAGTGCATAGCTTGTTTTAGTATCAGTACAGTACCTGCTCCTGTTGTAATTTCCTCTGTAGTACAATTCTCTGTCTGCATTGAGTACCACTGCCTGTGGAGTAGAATATACGCCGCATATGGCCGCAACAGATGAATCTGCTACAACCGGAACAGTGAGTCCAAATCTTTTTTTAACCTCCTCTACGCTATTGGGTTTGTCTGTTAAAAGAACCACCGCAAAGTTTACCTGGTTGTGATAGGTTTTTACGAGCGACTTAAAGTGATCGATATTGAACCTGGAACAAGGGCAATCAGCATTAAAAAAGTGCAGGAAAACAGGCTTATTGTTTTTAAAATCCAGCGTGTTCGTTAAATGGATCTTTGATCCTGTATGCACCGTTTTATAGGAAGAGGGTACAGGCGTTGGTAAGCTATAAACGAGTTGATTATACCAGAAAAAAGTGAAGATAATAGCCATTAAAAGAGTCAGCCAGACTGTGGCAATCCATTTTTTCATTTAATCTATATTTGTTTTATCAGCAGTATTTATTGTTTTTTACTTGTCTTCCAGCTGCCTTCGGCGGTTTATTAATAATGAAGCTTGTATCAGCTGATCTATAAATTTTCTAAGATTTATCTTATGCAGGTTTCATTTGGTGTGTTTATCTGGAATGAAGTTAAATATTGGTACTTACGGAATTTAGGAACATATGGTTTTATTTTTACGAATAAAATAAAGCCTTTTATTACAGCGTGAAAGATCGGCTAAATAAATTTGTTTGAACAACTAAATTTAATAATAAAAATGTATTATTACTAAATAATTGGAATATCGTTGGGTAAATCCTTATTTTTCATGGACATTATCCTGATTCATAAGACCCTATCAATCTGATTAGCTAAAACCATTTAAATGCCATATAAACCATTATCTATGTCTTCTAAATTCTTTAAACAAACAGCTTTTGCAGCTGTCATAAGTTTACCTGTTCTATTTCCTGCCCGGTTGCATGCTCAGGATGAGTTAAAGGGATTAGCTTCCCTTTTTACTGTTCCTAAACAATATACCGTTACTGCCACTACCATTGCGCCATCTATCGATGGCAATATCACAGATAAGGTTTGGGCGAATGTGCCATGGACTGAAAACTTTACTGATATTGAGGGTGCTAAACAACCTGCTCCTTATTTTAATACCCGGGTAAAAATGCTTTGGGACAAAGATTATCTGTATATCGCCGCACAGGTGGAGGACCCGCAGGTTTGGGCTTATGTAAAAAACCATGACGAGGTAGTATTCCAGGATAATGATTTTGAAATATTTATCGACCCCAATAACCATGTTCATCAATATTATGAATTGGAGATCAATGCCATAAATACGCTATGGGATCTCTTTCTTCCTAAACCCTACCGTAATATGGGCGATGGGCTTACCAGTTATGAGGCTTTAGGGATAAAAAAGGCGGTAAAAGTTCAGGGAACGCTCAACAATCCTAAGGATACGGATAAAGGCTGGACAGTAGAAATGGCCATTCCTTTTTCCGCGTTAAAGATGGGAAACGGGCAGGTATCACCGCCTAACAATGGCGACTTCTGGAGGATCAATTTCTCCAGGGTAGAGTGGGGTACTACAGTGAAAGATGGCAAATATGTTAGAAATACAGATGCTGAAGGAAAAAACATGCCGGAGCATAACTGGGTATGGTCGCCGCAAGGGCTGATCAACATGCACTATCCGGAGCGCTGGGGATACCTGAAGTTCAGTACTGAAACAAAAGCTGGTGTACAGCCTGTGTTTGAACTTCCTTACGGAGAAAAACAAAGGAGCCATTTATGGCTGGTTTATTACAAACAACAAGAATACCTGGAGAAACAGGGTAAATATGCAGGCAGCTTAAAAGAACTGGGCATTGATCCAACCTTTGAACTGGAAGGAATAACCAATACTTTAACCATGGAAGCTACAGACCACCAGTTTTATCTTAGCGTAAAGGCTGCTAACCAGCCTGTCATAACTATTAACCAGGAATCTCTGATACAAATCGTAAAATAATGAACAGCAGAAGAAATTTCGTAAAATCTGGCCTGATCGCCGGTTTAGCAGTTACCGTTGCACCTCTGGCAGGCAATGCTGCGGTATTGTCACTAGCGGAAGAACAATCAGCCACTGCGGCAAAAAAAGGATGGAAACATTGGGTGTGGACCAATCCCAATATAAAAGATACCGAAGAAGACCTGGCTGTGCTGTATAAAAAATACCATGATGCCGGGATTAGAGGTATCTTTTTTGAAGCGGATAGCGAGAAACATTTCCGGGCAGCCAAAAAGCAAAAACTGGAAGCGCACCGGTGGATCTGGACCATGAACAGGAAGATCGAATCCCTGATGAAAGAACATCCGGAATGGTATGCGGTGAACCGTAATGGCGAAAGCTGCATCACGCATCCGCCTTATGTAGATTATTACAGGTGGTTATGCCCATCGCGGCCAGAGGTACATCAGTACCTCGAAAATGAAGTGCAGGAGATACTGAGTAAAGACTATGTAGACGGTATCCACCTGGACTATGTACGCTACTGTGATGTGATCCTTCCGTTAAACCTATGGCAGAATTATAAGATAGAGCAAACGAAAGAATTACCCGAATATGATTACTGCTATTGCAGCGTTTGTCAGGAGAAATTTAAAGCATTCCGTGGTATGGATCTTTCTACGCTCACTTATCCTGAAGCTACAGTTTCCTGGAGACAGTACCGTTATAATGCCATTACTACCATTGTAAATAAACTGGCTGCGGTAGCCGTTAACCATAAAAAACAAATTACTGCGGCCGTTTTTCCTACACCGGAGATCGCACGCAGAAATGTACGTCAGGATTGGACCAACTGGAACCTCACTGGTATTTGCCCGATGATCTACCACGGCTTTTACAAAGAACCTGTAGAATGGATCGGGGATTCCGTAACCGAAGGTGTTCACTTTTTGGCTGGTAAATTCCCGCTGTATGCGGGATTGTATCTGTCTGATTTTAAATCCAAAGATGAACTGAAGCAGGGGATGACTTATGCTTTGGCACATGGGGCCAGGGGTGTTTCACTTTTCGGTCACGTCGATGATGAAACTTTGGGAATATTAAAATCTGTTTCAGATAATAGCTATATTTAGAATTCATTCCACAATTATGGCGGTAACAAAATATGCTCAGGAAGATATTATTCCTATTGTGATCCATATTTTGAGTTTCTCTACGGTGAAATTTGCAGAATACGGATACAAAGCGATACTGGAAAAGGATATGCCGGAACTGCTGGATCTTGACGAGGATGATGTTTCGGCAGACGTATATTTTCAGCTGCTGGATGCTGCCGAAGATGAAATTTCTAAGGCCATCAATAAATGTATTGCACACATTGATGCAACCATAGATACCTTTCGGATCATGTATGCCCTTGACCTGGACGAAATATATACAGATGAGCGCATACATGAAATAGCAAGCCAGATCTATTCTGACCTTTATTTTTACGCCGACGGCCTGATAGACGATGATATCTCTTCTGCGGTAATGGAATTGCCTTTTACTGCGGCCAACGCATTCTTCTACTTGTGCAGGCTGATCATTCATCATGAAATTGATGCAGAATTGTCTATGGATGAAGGTTTTTATGGAACAGGGTGGGAAGAATTTGAATTTATGGATACTTCTGATAACAACGTGGCCGTAGTATATGATTTGGTGGAGCAGATCCTTAAAATGAATATCGAGATCAGTGATATCTATTCCAGCAGGGATTCTGGTGACACTGCTTCTGATCAGCCCTGGAATTAAAAAACTAAATGCGTGTTTCTGACGTTTAATACGTATTAGCATTAGCGTCATGAACAAACTCGTTTTAATTAGGCACGGACAAAGTGAATGGAATCTGGAAAACCGGTTTACCGGATGGCAGGATGTAGACCTGAGTGAACAGGGCAGGAACGAAGCTATTGCAGCTGGTAAACTGCTTGCCGAAGCAGGATTTACTTTTGATCTGGCTTATACGTCTGTGCTCAAAAGAGCTATTAAAACGCTGCACCTGGTATTAGAAGAAATGAACTTATTATGGGTACCGGAGATAAAGGCATGGCATTTAAATGAAAGGCATTACGGTGCACTCCAGGGACTCAATAAGGCAGAAACAGCTGAAAAATTTGGTGCTGAAAAGGTAATGTCATGGAGAAGAGGTTTTGGTATCCTTCCCCCGGCTTTAACTGCAGATGATCCGCGGGCTCCGCAAAATGATCCGCGCTATGCAAGTGTCGATCCCTCCCTTTTACCTCTGGTAGAAAGCCTGGAAACTTCCATGCAGCGGGTAATTCCTTATTATCAGCATAATATTGCTCCATCTATAAAAGAAGGAAAACATATTCTGATCGCTGCACATGGCAATACGCTTCGCGGATTAGTTAAATATCTCGATCATATTTCTGACGAAGATATTGTAAATTATGAAGTTCCAACAGGCATTCCGCTGGTCTATGAAATGGACGATAGTTTTGAGCCAATCCGTAAATATTATCTTCATGATAAAATAACTACAACTTAAAGATGTAAATAACAGGTATGTTTCCTGCTATAGCTGAAATATAAATAGAATGTTTATCTTCTACTGGTATTAATAGGGATAGATGGGAAACGGAAGATTTAGAATACCTGTAATTTATGTAATTGCAGGTATATTTTGGATTGTTGCTGGAGATAAGGCACTGCTTTGGATCACAAAGAGTACAGGATATGAGCTTGCAGGAGCTTTTATAGGCAAACGTATATTTTTTATATTTTTTACTGGTTTTCTTTTATTCTTGCTCACTGAAAACATCCGCCGAAAGATTATTCGCAATGAAAATCAATACCGTAGTATCTACGAGGGAAATCCTAATCCTATTTGGTTCTATGATCCCCTAACCTTTAAGTTTATAGCTGTAAATGATGCTGCAGTCAGAGCATACGGATATTCAAGAAAAGAGTTTCTAGCCATGAGTATAATGGATATCAGGCCAAAGGAAGATATGGAAAAGATAAAAGCTTCTTATCTCAAAATGACCCAAAATCTGCATGAATCTGGTGTATGGAGCCATTTCAAAAAGGATGGTACCCTGATCTATGCTCATATCAATGCTCATAAAACTCAGCTTAACCATAAAGATGCCGTGATGGTGATGGCACGTGATATTACAGATAAGTTTCTTCATGAGCAGGAGCTGAACAAGGTAAATGCTGAACTCACTGCGCAAAAAATAAAACTGGCAGAAAATTATTCCAGGCTGGAGGCTATATTAAATAGTATTACCGATAGCTATTATACGCTGAATAGAAACTGGGTAATCACTACTGCAAATGCAAATTTTTATATCATTACCGGCATTACCGGGGATGTAATAGGAAAAGGATTGGAGGAGGTTCTCCCCGGAACTATAGATGGTCCATTTTATGCTTTAGGAAAAATGGCCATGGAGGAAAGAATACCAATTAAGATGGAGGACTTTTCTCCCGTTTTAAACAGGTGGCTTAGTCTTTCTGCTTTTCCAACGGAGGAGGGCCTTGCTGTATATTTTAGTGATATTACTGCTGAAAAGGAAAAAGATATTAAGGCGAAGATGGCCCTGGAGCGGTATGACCTGGCATCAAATGTTACTGGAGATATAATTTATGATATGGACCTGGCCACTAATACTATCAGCTTTAGCAGGCAGATGAATGGTTTGGACCGGTCTACACAGGAGGGAGAGAAGGTTACGTTTAACTGGTGGTTATCAATCATTCATCCTGATGATTACCTGCAGATCTCTGCCTCCCGTGCACTGAGCATTAGCATGCAGGAAAAGTACTGGCATGCTGAATACAGGATCTTAGTATCTGAAGGCAATTATAAATATATCTATGACCAGGCCTACATGTTATTTGATGAAGAACAGGAGCCTGTGCGGGTGATTGGTGCTTTAAGGGATATTGACCTCTTAAAGCGCAGTGCCATTGAGGTGAAAAGGAGCGGCGATATTTTAAGCAAAGTCAATAATCCTGTCATTATCTCTAATCCGGCAGGTAATATCATTTGGGTAAATCCCGCCTTTACTGAATCTACAGGATATATAGAATCAGATATTTTGGGTAAAAGTCATGCCGACATTTTATGCGGTGAAAAAAATAAGCGGGTGACTGTTCAGCAGCTTCATCGGGCACTATCCCGAAACGAATCTTTTACGGCAGAGTTGGTTAACTATACCAAATCCGGTAAAGAATACTGGGTATTGCTGAATATAGCTCCGGTATTTGATGCGCAGGGGGGGCTGGAATGTTATATTTCGATAGAATATGATATTACAGAAAGAAGAGAAAAGAATACACTCATTGGGATTCAAAATGAAAAACTAAAAGCGATATCATGGTTAAACTCTCATGAGATCCGTAAACCGGTAGCTTCTATACTATCATTGGCTTTATTGATAAAATCCTCTAAAGATGAAGTTGAAAAAGCAGAAATGCTTGAACTTTTGTACCGGTGTTCTCTTGAACTGGATGATATCATTATAGAGATCAATACTGAAGCTTCAGGAATGATTGTTGATACACCTAAGATACTGGCGTTTCCTTCCAATTCCATATTATAATTACAGTTGCGCATAAAAACCTTAACTTTAGTTAAATTATTAAGGTTTCTATGGATTTGTCCACCTATGCCGATACCCCTTTTGTTGTAAAGCTTTCTTTTGATCATGTGATTGAGGGTCTGGAAACCTTAGCCAGTAATCAGTCGGGAGAAAGTTCCGATCAGGCCTGTTCACTGCTGGCAGAGGTTTCCCAGCATCCCGAATTAAAAGAAGGAATGACAAGTGTTGACCAGATCTATCAGCATGCTGGTCTGATCAGCCGTTTGCTGTCGGATTATTTCCCTGCACCGCTTACCAGAAATGAGATCAAGGGTATAAGCCTTCCCTATCGTAATTTTATAATCAATCATACGGAAAGGTTCCGCAATATTCTGGAAGCTGCGGGTGAAGATTTTGAGATTAACATCAGGGATTTTGACCATCATCAGTTTTATGTGCTAAGCTGCTGCCTGATCCTGAATGAATTTTATGGCACACGATTAGATTTTGGAAAACCATTGTTCTACGATATTCCTACCGCTAATGGAATTACAAAGCATTACCGGATTTTGTATAATGCAGATTTCTTAGAAATATTGCCTACTGCTCACTCCAAACCTATTTCTCCTGAAGATATCGACCTGCTGATCGATAATTACGATGACCTGGAACTGTGGAAGGAAAAGTTTCCTGCTGGAAGCTGGGTTTTAAAGGGTTTTGCCATCATGACCTTATTTGACGCTACAGTAGAAAATGCGGTGTCTATTTTTAAAGAGAAATTGCTGGTACTGAATGCTGTGGGTTTTCAGGAAAGTGTAGAATCTATATTTAGATCTATTTACCGTATTCCGGATATAAAGATAGGGTTTACGGTATTTAACCAGGAGGAGGGGAAATTTATCATTGCTAATTTTGGGCATGCAATGAAGAGCTTTATTTTACCCGGTGAAGCCGGTCAGTCTGAAGAAGATGTATTGTGCATCAGCTCTATTCACCATCTGATCGAAGAGAAAGTATATTTTGCTGTTTCCGATACCTCAGCATTGCTCCATTCCGATCCTGATAGCCCGCTGGCCATTCACTTCCTGTCACAAAAGATAAACAGCTTCATCTTAGCACCGGTAGTTAAAAATAATGTTTTACTAGGGATACTAGAGCTTATTTCTCCAAGAGTAAAAGAGCTGAATAGTATCAATGCGAATAAGCTGGCTATAGTTATGCCCTTTTTAACGGATTCTATAGACAGGCTGATCGCTGATCTTCAGCATCAGGTGCAGGCCTTTATACAAACCCAATTTACTACCATTCATCCAAGTGTATACTGGAAGTTTAGGGAACAGGCAGAACAGGTAATTACTGCGCGTCAGATTGGAGATGAGCCGGCATTGGGAGAGATCTTATTTCCTGATGTTTATCCTTTGTATGGGCAGGTAGATATAAAAGAGTCGTCAGAAGCCCGCAATTCAAGTATCCGGAATGACTTAAAAAAGCAGCTGATCACAGTGATTACAATTTTAGAAGCTATCGAAGACCAGCAGGGAATCGAATCCTTTAAAGAAGAAACACAGCGGCTCAACTATTTTTTGAACGACCTTTCTTTATCACTTAAAGCGGGTACGGAACAGTATATCTATAATTATTTAGACTTGCAGGTCCATCCCCGTTTGATGAAACTTTCCGATCCTGTACATTCACCTGTTTTAGATCAGTACTTTAACAATACAAAGAAAAACAGCGGCGATTTTCATCTCTACCGCAGAAAATATGAAGAGACCATTGGGCTGATCAATGAGAAAATGGCATTGATCATTGATCGTGGCCAGGAGGAAGCCCAGATCATATTTCCTCACTATTATGAAAGGTTTAAAACTGATGGTGTAGAACATAATTTATATATCGGTTCTTCAATTGCACCGAGGCAGAAATTTAGTCTGGAGAAATTGCACCGGCTGCGGTTGTGGCAGCTAAATATGCTTTGTGAGATGGAGATTGCACATCATCACCTAAAAGAAACACTTCCTTATCCTCTTGAGGTAACTACGCTGGTCCTGGTCTACAATACGGTGATGTCCATTCGTTTCCGGATGGATGAAAAACGGTTTGATGTGGATGGCAGTTACAATGCCAGGTTTGAGATCATCAAAAAACGAATTGATAAGGCGCTGATCAAAGATACCCAAAAGCGTATCACCAATAAAGGTCAGATCACCATTGTGTATTCAAACGATGCAGAAGGAGAAGAATATGCGGGTTATATTGGCGTGCTGCAGGCCAGGGGCTTATTGGAACAAACGACAGAACGTTTTGAGGTAGAAGACTTGCAGGGGGTATCAGGACTTCTGGCCATAA
>Ga0233344_1000227_pt1 | contig 10124 bp, 7 predicted proteins | sample GEONDECOMP281_FD_180697 | JGI IMG/M metagenome (GOLD analysis project Ga0233344, IMG submission 180697) | Leaf litter microbial communities from Shasta-Trinity National Forest, California, United States - GEON-DECOMP-281 | ecosystem: Environmental > Terrestrial > Plant litter > Unclassified...
TCCAGCTGGTTGGTAATGGCCTCAGTAGTGATGTAGTCTGTTTGCTCCAGCATGTCATTAATCATTCCCTGTAAGCCCATTGTACGGCCATCATCAGGAGAGTAGATTCGGGATATGCCGTAGCGCTGTAATTCAGCTATTTCTGCAGGTAAAATCACTCCGCCACCACCTGCAAATATTTTGATATGTTCAGCACCGCGTTCGTGAAGCAGATCATACATGTATTTGAAGTATTCTACATGCCCGCCTTGATAAGAGGTCATGGCAATTCCCTGTACATCTTCCTGTATTGCACAGTTTACTACTTCTTCTACAGATCTGTTATGCCCAAGATGGATTACTTCTGTGCCGGAAGACTGTAGGATGCGCCTCATGATATTAATGGTTGCATCATGCCCGTCAAACAGGGCTGCTGCTGTAACAAAGCGAATCTTATGTTTTGGGGTGTAGGGTTTAACAGCTTCCATTGTTGAAATATATTTGGTTCGTAAATGTAGAAAAACTAACGTACAAACTACGGAGTACGCCATAAAAACAAAGGGCATAAAAAAAGCCACATGATCTGTGGCTCTTAATTTTCTTTTGAAATATTATTGTTTAGTGAGCTCAGTAATAGGCTCTCCGATACATCCGCTTGGCATTTGGATATGAAGCATGGCTGCAAGCGTAGCCGCAATATCTGTCATGTAATGCGTTTTATTAGTTGCACCATGTTTAACACCCCAGCCCATAAAAACCAAAGGAATATGTGCATCATATGGGTTCCATGCACCATGTGTGGTTCCTGTTTTGCCGCCATCAAAATAATTCGGTTGTAGGATGAAATAGACATCACCACTAAGGCGGGCATTATAGCCGTTAGTGATCATTTCCTTTTGGATAGCGGGTAAGGTGCTTTCTGAAATTCTCGTTAGGTCTACTGCATTTGCTATCCCATCCAGAGTGCGTAGATAGGTAATGGTAGCAGCTTTCATGGCCATGAAATCGATATCTTTCCTATCAGGATTACGGGGGTCAAAAATAATCTGATTATTCATCGCCATAAGAGCAGGTTTTTTGATCTTGAATTTACTTTCTAAATAGGTGTTTAAGCCGTTAACAATGGTCTTGTTATCTACTACACCAGCAGGCATCTTATTTTCTTTCATAAAGCCGGGTACGTGTGCAGCACCATGATCTGCAGAAAGAAATACCAGATAGTTACCTTCACCAACAGTTTTGTCCAGATAGTCAAAAAAACTTGCCAGGTCTAAATCAAGACGAAGATAAGTATCTTCAGCTTCCATTGAATTTGGACCGTATTGGTGACCAACATAGTCGGTAGAAGAACAGCTTACCGCAAGGAAATCGGTGATATTATCTTTACCTAATCCCTCGGCTTTAATTGCTTCTTTTGCGATGTCGAGCGTAATTGTATTTCCATAAGGGGTACTTCTGATCATGTCGTAATTTTTTCCGGCATAGCCTTTCAGTGCATGTGGGAAGGTAGGGGATTTCTCTCCGGTAGTTATTCCTTCATATTCTTTATTATCTGCTGTACTTTGTAAGTAGCTATCTGCTGGATATAAAGTATTCCAATCCATATTATAGTATTGATTGGCTATTTTTTGTTTGTTATAGTCCTGAACCCACAATGGAAGTTCTTTCATATAATAAGTACTGGTGATCCAATTGCCAGTTTGACCGTCATACCAGTATGCTCCATTAGGTGTATGTCCGGCTGGGAGAATAGAGCCGCGATCTTTCATGGAAAGGCCGATCACTTTCCCCTGGAAGTTTGTTGCCAAACGCAATTCATCAGTTATAGTACTGCTGAGCAGGTTTTTTGGAGACATCTTCCCGGCTGCATTATTGGAGCCCACACCGGTTACTGTGCTATCATCAGTACAGTAAACTCCTTTATAAGTTTGAGGGTCGTACCAATTGTTTCCAATAATACCGGTAATAGCGGGTACAGAGCCTGTATATATGGATGAGTGGCCTACAGCAGTATAGGTAGGTGTATAAGGGATCAATGTGTTTTCTACCGAAAAGCCTTCATTTAGAAGACGTTTAAATCCTCCCTCAGCATACCTGTCATAGTAACGGTACAGATAATCCCATCTCATCTGATCTACAACCAGGCCAATAACCAGTTTTGGGCGATTTACCGATGCTGGAGAAATTGCGGAAGCCGTTTTGGTCTTTGTTTTTTTTTGTGCCTGACTAACGCTGCACAGGCAGCAAAATGCTGCAAATAGCAAGAATTGTTTTTTCATAAAGGACATATAGTTGTTAATTGCTATGAAGTTTGCTCTCGCAGGCTTCATTTTATGTGTTCTGCGGAATAAAGATAGAAATCTATAGTACTTCTGCCACAACAAAAGTGCTGCCTCCAACAAAAATCAGATCGTTAGGATCTGCATTTTCTTTTGCAGATTGCAGTGCTGCAGTAACAGTATTAAACACAAGACCTTTTAAATTGAATTTCTCTGCCTGATTTGCCAGTTCAATTGCTGGCATTGCCCTTTCCAAAACAGGTTCACAGAAATAATAACTGGCCTTTGAGGGAAGTAATTGCAGTACACTAGTAATATCTTTATCCTTTAACATGCCAATTACGATGTGTAGCTTTTCATGAGGAGTAGCGTCTATATTTTCAAGTACCTCGGTAATTCCGGCAATATTATGCCCAGTATCACAAATGACTAAAGGGTTTTTACTTAATGTTTGCCATCTGCCCTGAAGTCCGGTGATCTGAACTACATTTTTTAGTGCGGTGTAAACAGCTTCATCAGGAATATTAAAGCCAATTTGGTTTAGCTTTTTTACAGATTCAATTACAGTAAGAATATTTTTAAGCTGATAAGAGCCAGTAAGGTCCAGTTCAAGATCTTTATATAAAATGTGGCTGTCTTTATAAATAGAAGTAACTAACAGGCCGTTTTCTTTTCGGGTATCAGTTACACTGAGCTCACTATTTGCGAATATCAATTCGCTGCCAGTTTCTTTAGCTTTGTTGATAAAGGTATCGGCAGATTCTGTCTGTCTCTCTCCAACAACTACAGGCACTCCCGGTTTGATGATACCTGCCTTCTCATAAGCTATTTTTTCGAGGGTATTGCCAAGGAGATTGGTATGATCAAAACTGATATTGGTAATCACGGATAACTCCGGCATGATGATATTGGTAGAATCCAATCTTCCACCCAGTCCAACTTCAATAATGGCTACATCAACATTTTCGGTCTCGAAATAAGAAAATGCCATGGCTACTGTTACTTCAAAAAAGGAGGGACTGATACTTTCTATCAGTTCTCTTTGCCGTGCCGTAAAATCAGTCACAAAAGTTTGCGATACCATTTCTCCGTTTACACGGATACGTTCTCTAAAATCCTTTAAATGCGGCGAAGTATATAACCCCGTTTTATAACCTGCCTGTTGTAAGATGGCAGCCAGCATATGAGAAGTAGAGCCTTTGCCATTGGTACCGGCAACATGAATAGTTTTAAATTTATCCTGTGGATTTCCAAGATTTTCGCACATTACGATGGTATTGTGTAAATCTGCTTTCATGGCTGCAGCACCGATGCGTGTAAACATTGGAAGCCTGCTGTACAGGTAATCCAGGGTTTCTAAATATGTCATGTGATAGATCTAAGGTACAAAGGTATCAAAGAAGAATTATTTCACTTTAAAATTGAATACAACTACGCCTACCTGAAGATCTGGTGCAGAATCCGACTGGTTTAAGCGTGCTCCCATTACCGCTTCTTTACATTTAGCCCAAAGGCCCAGATCCTGCAAAGTAGTTCCTCTTACACCCGGAACAGCATCTACTACTATCCCTTGTTTGTTGATGGTAATCCTTACGGCGATCTTTCCTGTTTTCTGTCCGTCGTCCTGAGGAGTTACTAGATTAGTAAATCGTCTTAAAGCAATGGGAGTAGTACCAAATCCTGATCCGCCTTCTCCGTAATTATTTGCCAGAGGATCTCCATTCACAGAACCCTGGTTACCGGGAGTCGTTCCTGTACCATCACCTTTTCCGGTTCCTTTATTGGCTTTACCTTTGTAAAGTGCGTTTTGGTTAACCGTTGGTTTGGCAGCTGGTTTTTCTACTACGGCAGCAGTAGGAGTTGCAGGTTTTGTTGTCTTTTTCGTATTAATGCTTACAGCCTCTTCTGTATTCTGCGTAGCTACTTCTTTATCTGCACTCTGAACAGACTTTACCGGGGTAACCTTTTGATCAGGAACAACTTTATCTGGGGGTTGATTATTGGCATTTGGATCAGCCGAAGGCTCTTCCACACTGGTAATATCATTTCCCATTCCTTCTACAGCAGTACCGTAGTTAACTACCATACCACCCATACCAGCATCTTCTGCAGGCTTGAAAGTGCCAATAGCAATAAAGAAGCTTAGCGCGAGCAGAATAGCCAGGATTCCGGTAGAGATAGCTATTGCTTTGGGGTAGTTATTTTCCTCTTTATAGTGGGTCATTATTTTTTCGGTTCTACAGCTAATACAACTTTCAGTTTCAACTGATTGGCTACATCAAAAACAGCCATAGTATTTTCGATGGAAACTCCTCTGGCTACATATAAAACCAGTGTTAGATCTGGAGAAGCTTTTTGGTAAGGTTCAATCACAGCTTTCATCGTTTCCAGTGTAACCGGCTTTTTTTCTACAAAATAATTCAGTTTATCATCTATAGAAACGGTAACGGTTTTCTGGGCTGACGACTGCTGTCCGGATTCTGAACGGGGAAGCAGCAATTTAACTACCTGCGGATTTACTACTGCCGAAGCAAGCAGGAAGAATAGCATCAGGAAGAACATGATGTCATTCAGTGCAGAAGTATGTACTTCTACCGTTGCTTTATTAGTTCTTTTACGTAAATTCATTATTTACCGGGCTCTTCTAATAGATCAATAAACTCCAATGCATCTGTCTCCATTTTCAGGATGATTCTTTCTACCATAGCGTTAAGGATATGATATAGTACATAAGCGATGATACCTACGATCAAACCACTTGCTGAAGTGATCATTTTAGTATATAAACCACCTGATATCGTACCTATTTCAATAGCACCTTTTATCGCTACATCATGGAAGATCGTGATTACCCCAACAATTGTACCTACGAAACCAAGCATGGGAGCAATACCTGCTATAATTCCCAATACACTGATGTTCTTTTCCAATTTAGATACTTCGATCTTACCTACATTTTCTATAGCACCCTCAATATCTTTGATCGGGCGTCCAATGCGTTTTAATCCTTTTTCCAGCATACGGCCCAGCGGAGAATTTGTATTTCTGCACAAGGTGATCGCATTGTCTAATCTGCCATCATGAATATATTGTTTGATCTGGAACATCAGGTTTACTTCGTTTTTAGACGACTTCCTGATGGTGATGTAACGTTCTACAAAAATAACCAGACCTGCAAAGGCCAGCAATCCAAGCGGGATCATCACCCAGCCGCCTTTAATTAAAAGATCAAAAAAATGTATTTCCTGAGGAGCAGCAGTTACACCCTGTTTCACAGCGTTAGCTGTATCAGTTAATTGCTTTACTGTATCTGTAGCAACCTGTAGCAATGTGATCATATTATTATTGTTTGTTTCTGTAAATGTATATTCCTGGTATTTTTAATTTTTCTGTTAGTCTGTTCAGCTCTAGTTTGGCTGACTTCTCGTCTTTTAACGTTGCAATACTGATTTTTAGTCTTTTTCCAGACATATGGGTTACTACTTTCGCTTTAATTCCACTTCTGGCCATTAGCTTAATGAAATTGTCAGCTTCTGTCTGATCATGCATGGAAGCTCCTATGATCTCATAGGTTCCTGCGGTATCCTTTGGAAGAGGAGGGGTAGTACTGATCAGTGAATCTTTAGGTGCTGAACTAACTGGAGCGATACTTTTCTCTGTGGTATCTGCTATTTTAGTACTGTCAGGATTTGGATACACTTCTCTGATATGAGTTGATTTCACCGCTTTTTTGGCAACGGTACCTTTGCCTGTAAGTTCTTTAAACCACTCGGGATTGACGAAATAGGCAGCAGTCATCATGAGTACAAAGATCACGACGCATAACAATATTTTAATCAGCGAGGTATCAGATTTAGCTTCTTCCTGTTCGGTATTGAAAATAGCAATCGGCTCGGCGGCAGCCGGAAGAGGAGTTATGCCTTCCGCTTCCGCTTTAGGCTCGTTCAATTCCCAGATCACTTCCATCGGCTCTTTAACAGCTGCTTTTATTTCCGTTTGCGATCTGTAAAAGTTGAGTGCTTCAATTTCGGCCCGTAATTGTTTTTCGTTTTTTTTATCTTGTGTTATATCATCTGTAACCACTTCATCATCACCAGGGTTTTCTTCCATGATCGCATTTTCGGCTTCCACAGATGCTAGAGTAGGTTCGTCGACAGGAATATCTTCCTCCACAACCGGCATTTCTTCTGTAACGATCGGCTCTGCATTATCCTCATCTTCGGGAACCTCCGTTATAATCAGGTGTTGTTCTTCTCTGGCTATTTCTGCCTGGCTCTCTTCTACTGACGGCGTTTCGGGGATCAGTTCCTCCGCTAAAGGTTCTTCTGCTTTAACAGCTGGCAGACCATAAAAATCGAAACCATAGTTTGAAGCATCAGCTGGTTCAAATGTAATCTCCTCATTAACCTTCAACAATTTACCAAGGTCACCAAGTCTTGCTTCCTGATGATCATTTAACTGCTGCAGGATAGCTGTACTGAATTCATTAATAAAGTAAATGGATGTTTCGGCAGAGACCCTTCTGTTTTTACTGATCAATGCCGGCAGAACGATCTCTTCTTTAATCTCTGATGTAAAAGCAAGCGTATAACCAGGAGGGATAAATGAATGCGTTTCTGCATCATATCTTCCAGGCTTTTTCTTTTTATACAAGGTTCCCAGACCAGCAATTCCTATAATTTTACGAGTTTGAAGAAGTTCTGAGAGGTAAGAAAGGATGTCCATTCTGGTAAAAATAAATTTTAATTCTGTATCAACCAATTATAATTTTATTTGCTTAGAATGAGTAGGTAACTCCGCCAAAGATATTCACACCGATTGCCTGATAGTACAAGTATCTGCTATATTTTGTATCTAATAAGTTATTGACATTGGCAAATACAGAGAACTTTTTATTGATCTTATAAGTAGCACCGATACCCAGGTCTACAAACCCCTTAACAGTAGTATTTGTTTCAATAGCTGTATTTGGAATTACATAAGGGCTGGCAGGTGCTGCAGTATAAACTTTAGCATCGCTGGCATCTTGTATTGCTACAGAAGCATTAAATCCTAATTTCTCGGTGATGCTGTATAACAGATTTGAACTGATACGCAGCGAAGGTTTGTACCAGCTGTAAGTTTCTGATGCAGGTTTATAATTTTCCAGGTTTAATTTTCCTGTCCATTTTAACTGGTCACTTACCTGTACTGATAGTTCTCCTTCTAATCCCAATACTTTGGTATTCCCAAAATCATAGATCACATCAAATTTATTGAAATCGGTAAAGTCATTTACATATAAAGCCATATCAGTAACTTGTTTACTGTAAACACTGGCTTTATAACCAAAACCAGGACCACCTGTACCTTTAATACCTGCTGTAAAGTTTATTTTTTCGATAGAGTTCTTAATATTGATATTGGTGTTAAGGAAGGGGTTTTCATCCGTTAATTCCTTCATTGAGTTTCTGATCACATCTCCTTTTACTTCTGCAAAGACCTGCAGGTAATCTGGGATCAGTGTGAAATCTGCTGTTACAGCAGGGAATAAATGTCCGGATGAAACAGTACCAAATTCCTGTACATAGTTAATTCCTGCAGTAATATTAACTCCGTTGGTTTGAAATCTGATGTAAGGATTTAAGCGCAAAAGGTTATTGTTAACACTGGTAAGCACATCTTTTGTATTGCCAAACTCAGCTGATGCTGCTAAGCCTAAATTAAAGTTGCTGATCCTTTTATTTACGTAACCATTTACCACTACAGAATTCTCTTTTGCATTGTATTGATCTCCCCAAACGTAACCGTTAACTTTAGCAGCATAACTTACGGCATCCGGATCTTCCGTGTATTTGTTGACTACTTCTGCTTCACCTTCAATATAGTTGAATGCTTGTTTTGCAGGTGAAGGGTTTCTTGTTGGATCTGTTTCATCATAACCATAGAAGTTGAGCCCTTTTCTTTCGTAATTAATGCGGCCGCTAAATATCGCTTTATCAGTAATGCTGCGTCCAAAAATACTCAGTTGCTGCTGGTTGAATTTTTGTCCTTCCAGTTTACCTTCCTGACTAAAATGTCTAAAGAAAGCTCCTGCCTGTAAAGCTTCATCACGACCCAGATTTACATAAGCTTCACCAAGAATAGTACTTGCAGAACCTAATCCGCCCTTTACATAATTATTGGTCAATACAGACTGCTGCTGTTCTGCAACTTCTTGTGCATACAGTTTGTTAATGTCAGAATTCAGCTCCAGTTTCCTGTCTGGCAGAACATAGTTAAAACGTGCTTTATAAGTTTTTACATCGTTCAGATCAGGACTTCTTCTTAGCTTCACTGCTTCTGCCAGAATAGGTTTATAAGGCCTTACTACTTCAATCTCTTCCGTTACCGCTTTATCTTCAGTTTTTTCTTCGGCTTTCTTCTCGGTCTTTTTATCCGTAGTTTTCTTATCCTGAGCCTTAGTGGTCAGCGTACCTGCTGTAAGTAAGAATAGGGTGATATATATTAATTTGCTCAATCTCATGATAATGGTCTTATTTAATTTTTTCTAGTTTTTCTTTGGCAGTAGCAACGATTTCGTCTTTACCATCATAGTTGTCAATAATACTTAGCAGGGTACTTTTTGCTTGCAGGTTATCTTTTAAGGCTACATAATTATCAGCCAGTAAGATGAACGCTTTTGCTACCCAGTAATCATAAGAAGCCATGTTGTTGATGATATCAAAACAAGTTTTTTGTGAAGTTTTATATTCATGTTTGGCGTATTGGATTTGGGCAAGTGAATATTTAGATTCAGCTGCTGCCAGTGTTTTTGTTTTAGCAACTACATTGGTAAAGGCTTTTACAGCTGATGCTGTATCTGCTTTTAACAGATAGGCTTTACCTGCATACAGGTCTGAACTATTCACTTCTTCTTCAGAAGATTTATCTGACTCTTTGGTCAGCTGTACATATTTCAAGATATCATCCGGTGCGTTTAAAGCACTGTAAGCCTGTAGCAGGTTGGTGATCGCAAATGAATAATGTGATTTGTAATCGGCTGTAGTTTCCAGTCTTTTTAGGTACACTATTGCTTCATTGTATTTTTTCTGAGCAAGGAACAGTTTTGATATACTGATCAGTGAGCGTTCAGTATAATCGCTGGTCCAGTCGTTCAGAATAAACTCATAATCGGGAACAGCTTCATCCGGACGGTTCAGTTTAACCAGTGATTCTGCCCTGATAAATTTAGCTTCTTTGATGTGTATAGGCTTAGGGAATTTATCAAAATAAGCATTGATACTTTCCACTGTTCCTGCAGCATCTCCCTGAAGGTATCTGGTATTGGCGCCCTGGAAAACAATGTTATCCTGATCGGCCACACTATAATTACCCAGAGGTGTAGTGGCTGCATAGGCGATGAAACCATTGGCATCACCACGATCTATATAGATGTTCTTGATAGATTCCAGTGCTTGTTTTGCTTCTTCCGTACTTGCATACTCTGTGATCACCTTTTTAAAGGTGTCTAAAGCAGCATCATCCTGATCCTGGTTGTACTGTACCAGACCGATAGTAACTAATGCTCTTGGAACATAACTGCTATGTGGATATTTGGCGATCAGTGCGGTAAGATCTGCTTTTGATTTATCCAGGTCACCTTTGTCGCCTTTATTAAAGTAAGTATAAGCGATTTCAAAACCTGCATCATCAGCATAGTTCGATGCAGGGAACTGTTGCAGTAAACTTTGTAAAGTAGAGATCTTAGTGTCGTCCTGTCCCTGTAATCCCTGGATCATACCTCTTTGGAAGAGTGCATAGTCTTCACCGGTCGACTTATCATTGATAATTCTGTTGTAATATGTTAGCGCATTGTCATAGTTCTTATTCACAAAGTAAGAATCT
>Ga0233344_1000228_pt1 | contig 10103 bp, 11 predicted proteins | sample GEONDECOMP281_FD_180697 | JGI IMG/M metagenome (GOLD analysis project Ga0233344, IMG submission 180697) | Leaf litter microbial communities from Shasta-Trinity National Forest, California, United States - GEON-DECOMP-281 | ecosystem: Environmental > Terrestrial > Plant litter > Unclassified...
GTATTGATTTCAATAAAATAGAAATCGCCTTCATCACCTGTTAAAATAAAATCGATCCTTACTACTCCCCTGCAATTTAATCTTACATAAATCGCAGTGGCAATTTCCTCTACTCTTTTGCGTGTTTCAGTTCTTAATGGCGCTGGTGTAGTTTCTGTAGCCACACCAGGGGTATATTTAGCTTCAAAATCGAAAAACTCTTTCGCCGTTTCTACTTCCGTAGCAGGTAGTACGGTCACTTTTCCATCGAGCTTAACCACGCCCACCGTAAATTCCCTGCCTTCAATAAATTCTTCAATTAAAACCTGGGTATCCTCTTTAAAAGCTTTATCTATAGCCGTCTGCAGATCATACTGATTTTTCACTTTAGTCATTCCGATACTGCTGCCCCCATTATTTGGTTTTACAAAATAAGGAAGGGCAAGATCTTTTTTAATATCACCCAGGTTATAGGCTGCATGACTAAAGATCTGTACAGATTTTGCCACCTTTAACAGCGGAATATCTTTAACAATAGCCTTCGTATATCCTTTGTTCATGGTAATTGCCGAAGTTAGTGCATCACAAGTAGTATATTTTAATCCCAGCATATCAAAATAGCCCTGTAATTTACCATCCTCTCCCGGAGCACCATGAATAGCGATAAAAACGCCGTCAAAAGTAATTTTTTTCCCTTTTATGGTCAGGGAGAAATCATTTCTATCCACTTCTATCTTCACAGAATCTGATGGTTCATGGTACCATGAATGCTGTGTAAGCATAATCTTATACACCTCAAACTTATCCGGATCAAGATTATGCGCTATGGTAGCCGCACTTTTTATAGATATTACCCATTCTCCTGTAGTGCCTCCGGTAAGCAACGCTATTATTTTCTTCATTGGTTTCAAAGGTTTATGCATTTATCAATCTGCTGATCAAATTAATTCAATGCGCATATAACGGCCCAAAAATATTAAATACTTTAGTTACCTCTCATTTAAATTCCCATAAAATATATTTTTAGTCTAAATTTGAACGAAAATACAAGGCACATTAAAAAACTAAATGGCAAAATTCATCTCCTATTTACAAACTAAATCCTTCAGAAACAACTTACTCGCTGCGATTGCTACTATAGTAGTGCTGCTTACCATCGCTTTCTTTAGCCTCCGTTATTATACCAAACATGGTCAGGGTTTAAATGTACCCGCGGTAAAAGGCTTGTCCTTTGATCAGGCAGTAACCAAATTAGAGGAATTAGGATTGCGCTATGAAGTAGATTCTGTGTATATGATGGATATGCCAAAAGGAACGGTAATTGACCAGGATCCGGAAGCCAGTACGTTTGTAAAAGACAACAGAACCATCTATCTAACCATTAACACGGCGCAGGCGCCGAATGTAAAATTCCCGGATGTAAAGTTCAAATCATTTATTGAAGCACAATCTATCATCAACGGTTTTGGTCTTAAAATTGGTGATACTGTTTATAAAGCAGATGTAAGCAGGGATGTGGTTCTTGATGTTTCCTTCGGCGGACAAGCTATTAAACCTGGCGATATTATCCCTAAGGGATCAAAAATTGATATGCTGCTGGGTGATGGAAGAGGAAATGAGGATGTGGATATACCTACCCTTTTAGGCTTTACAAAAAGTGAAGCCGCTTTTTCTTTAAGGGGATCAAACCTTAAATTAGGCACCATAACTTATGAAGGAAGTATTACCGACAGTGCAAATGCCGTTATAACTGCACAGAGTCCTATTCTTTCGGATACCTTGACAAAAGTTAAAATTGGCTCAGCGGTAAATATTACCTTGTCCAACAAGAAAACCAATTAGTATTAAACTTCTTCTATGACTACTGAAATTCAAAAAGAAAAAAAAAACACCTCTAAAATTATATTAGCCGTAGTAGTGCTCCTTCTAATTGGCGGCGGTATTTACGGATCAAAATTCTATAAAGTATATTTCAGTCCTAATATTACCGGTAATAGCGCTTACCTGTATATTAAAACCGGCTCTGATATGGACGGTTTATATAAAGAAATAAAAAGCAAAGACCTGCTAACCGATCTGGGTACATTTAGTGAAGCAGCAGCAAAGATGGATCTTGCCCAGCACTTAAAACCCGGACGTTACCGTTTAAGTAAAAAGCTAAACAACAGAACGCTGATCAACATGATCAAAGCAGGTAATCAGGACCCTGTAAAATTGAAATTCCATAACATCAGGAAAAAAGAAGATTTTGCAGGTTATGTAGCTAAAAATCTGGAAGCTGATTCTGCTGCCTTTTTAGAGGTGATAGACTCTCCTTCACTGGTGCAGAAATATGGCTTTACCACCGATAATATCTATACCATGTTCATCCCGAACACTTATGATATGTATTGGAACACCAGCCCGATAGAGTTCTTCACCAGAATGCAAAAGGAATACGATAAATTCTGGACTGCAGCACGTAAACAAAAAGCTGCTGCGCTAAACATGAGTCCCCAGCAGGTAACCATCCTGGCCTCCATTGTAGACGGAGAGGCTTTATACGACAAAGAGATGCCGATCATTGCGGGTCTTTACCTTAATCGTTTAAACAGAGGGATTTTGCTGCAGGCAGATCCTACAGTAATTTTTGCCAATAACGACTTTACTGTAAAACGCGTAACGAACGCATTACTGCGCGTAGATTCAAAATACAATACCTATAAATACTTAGGATTGCCTCCGGGACCAATCATGATGCCCAGCATTAATGCGGTCGATGCAGTTTTAAACCATGATAAAAATAATTATATCTACATGTGTGCAAAGGCAGATTTCTCCGGTTACCATGCTTTTGCAGAAACTAAAGCTCAGCACGAGATCAATGCTAATGCATACAGAGCAGCACTAAACAAACGTAAAATATTCAAATAGATGTACATACATCATACTAAAATCAGGGTAAGATACAGCGAGACCGATAAGATGGGCTATGTTTATAATGGTAACTACGCCACTTATTATGAAATTGGAAGAACGGAAATGATGCGTAGTTTAGGAATGGACTATGGTAAGATGGAAGAATCAGGGATCATGCTGCCCCTGCTGGAACTTAAGTGTAAATTTCTAAAACCCGCCTATTACGATCAGGAGATCACCATAAAAACAACGGTAAAGGAAAAACCAGGCATACGCATGTTATTTGATTATGAATTGTTCAATGAAGAAGGGGAACTGATCAATATTGGATCTACCACCCTGGTATTCTTTGATATGGTCAAAAAGCGTCCTTGTCTGCCCCCTGCATATTTTATGGAAAGGGTTTCACAATATTATTAAATTAGATGAATGATCTGGGTACACCGACAACTTTTAAAATTACACTTCTATGCTGTATTTATAGAATGGACCAAAGAATGTGTACTTCCTGGTTTTAGCCCACTGCCACTTTACACCATAGGTGCCTTCTTTTTTAAAGAGATTTCAAAGGATTCTTTGGTCAACAAAGCTTCTTCGCTGGCTTATAACTTTATGCTGGCCATCTTTCCGGGTATTATCGTGCTATTCACCCTGATCCCCTTTATTCCAAAGCGTATCGGTTTTCAGGATCAGCTGATGGTTTTGCTCAAACTGATCCTACCCAGTCAGGCTTATCTGGCCTTTGAGAACACTTTATTTGAGATCGTTAAGATACAGAATGGTAAGTTGCTCTCCTTTGGTATCATCCTGTCGGTATTTTTTGCCACTAACGGCATGCATAACCTCATGAAAGCCTTCAATAAGTCATCTATAGTCCTTGAAACCCGAACGTGGCTTAAACAGCGCCTAATAGCACTGATCTTAACTTTTGTGATCGCCTTTTCCCTGATCATCACTATTGCAGCAATGACTGCCGGAGAAGTTGCTATCCATTATATTAACCGGCAATTACATATCACAGGGAATTTCACCATTTATCTGATCGAGTTATCGCGATGGACGCTATTGGGAATTCTTTATTTTGTTACAATATCCATCCTTTACCGGTACGGACCTGCCAATGCCAGAAAATGGCGCTTCTTCAGTGCGGGTTCCTGGCTGGCTACTATTCTTGCCTTTTTAACGATCTGGGGATTTTCCTTTTATATTAACCACTTTGGTTCTTACAATAAAGTATATGGGTCAATAGGCACATTAATCGTAATGATGATCTGGTTATATCTAAATTCTCTGATACTTTTATTGGGTTTTGAGCTGAATGCGAGTATTGACCTATCAAAACGAAGTGTTAAAATCATCAAACAACCCTTCAATTTGTTCAAAAAAGGTGCTTTATAGGCTTTTAAAATCAATTAATAAAAATATTTCTGTCTCTGTTATAACCAGTTATCACTTTTACGTTAAAAAATCAACATCATTGTTTGCAGAATCGGGCAGTATTTGTACTTTTGTCGCGGAGAGTTGGCAGAGTGGTCGATTGCGGCAGTCTTGAAAACTGTTGACTTGTTAAAGGGTCCGCGGGTTCGAATCCCCCACTCTCCGCAAAGGTATCAAAACCTACAGAGATCCTGCAAGTCGAAAGATTAGCAGGATTTTTCGTTTTGGAGGAATACCATCTTGTGCACTAAATCCCATAATTCTTTGTTAAAAAAGTCATCAATCACTGATAGTAAACAATAATTTCCAATTACTCTTTTTACAGAGTTTGGTGATACTCCTTGAATTTAACTTTCTTATTGTGTATTTTTGATTAATAACTTGATGATTATGGCAGTTACAGCAATTAGGGACAGACTATATGATTATATACGTTATGCCGACGAAAAGAAGGTGAAAGCGATATATACAATGGTGGAAGAAGAAATTAATGAGCAAATCAACTTATGGGAAGATAAAGATTTCCTAAAGGAAATTGACATGCGCCTTGATGAGTATGAGTCAGGTAATGTTAAAACATCAACTTGGGAAGAGGTAAAGCTAAAAGCTAAAGTAGCAAAGAAAGGTTAATGGATTACAACATCCTATTCCACCATACTGCCGAAAGAGAGTACATAAAAGCTTATCAATGGTATGAAGAGCACTTAAAAGGTTTGGGAGATCGTTTTAGCCGGTCAGTCGAAAAGCAGATTAAACTCATTTCAAAAAACCCAGAGCACTATCAGCTTAAAAAGCGCAATTGTAGAGAAAGTAAGGTAGATGTCTTTCCTTATATCATTGTTTATAAAATTTATCAGAAAACTAACGATATTCTAGTCCTAGCCGTATTTCACACAAGTAGGAAACCTGGTAAAAAAACCCGCAAATAGAATAAATGGTACTAAGACAGCTCTGCCATCAAATAATTTAATTTCTTGATTACACAGTATTAGTAGTTTATGTAATTAGACGCACATACTAACAAAACTCTAATGCTACCAATGAAACCCCATTTTTTTACATTTTTCACTTTGTCTGAACTTGCTTTTGCATATTTAAAAACATTTTCAACACAGTTCTTTTTAAGTCTGAAATAAGAAATTAAATTTACTATTGCTCCTTTGATAAATACTGATTACATATTAATTCCCATCCATAAAACTCAGCTGATGATAGAAAATCTACAGCTGCAACAGGTAATGAAATAACTGAAAATTTTATAAGATCGCCCCAATAGAATGCTTTGTCCCAACTTCCATTTATTGGAATTTCCTTTTTATCTCTTAGAACAGCAAATGTTGTATTATGGTTCTGAACATCTAAGTACAAGCTATCAACTACGCCATGTATATTTTCGTCTAGATTACGTTTCTTTATTAGCTCAGTCAAGCCTGGACTTGTCGTTACCGAATATAGCGCAAACCCCACTAGAAAAAGACAGGGAATCATGAATACAAGCGACACGATTTTATTATCAAGCTTTGAAATATTCTCTTTCATCATTAAAGGCTAAAGTCTACTGCTCAATCTACAATTTTTCAAATAATTATCAAGAAAAGTACGCAAAGGATAATGTAACCACAAAGATTTGAAGAAAATCCTACAACGGCCTTTAAATTCTATCATAAAGCATATGAAAATGGAAATCTTGACGCGATTATACGCCTCGCCGATTTTTTAAGTGAAGGGATTTATTGTAAACAAGATTTAGAATTAGCAATTGAACTTTATAAACAAGGAATTAATAATGGCTACGGTTTAGCTGCAAATAATTTGGCTATGCTTTGACAAATAATGCCCTAGCTGATTGGAACGTTCGTCAAGTTCCCTGTAACTGATACGATCATTACCAAATATAAAAGCAGTATGATCAGGGTAAAGCCCTACCTGTTCCTGAAATAAATCAATACTGGACAGATCCGATGGATACATCACAGACTTATCTATTTTCATAATGGTTTACCAGATAAAAAGCTCAATATTTTCAAGGCTGGATAAACGTGCAATTAACCCCCAGCCATAAAAATTATTGGCAAGACCAATTACCACCTGGTTATTTCCCTCTTTAAGCGGAAGCGAAAAAGATGAATTTAAAATATCACATCTGCCATCAGGATTTTTACGCGTAGGGCCCAGGTAAGTATTTTTATCCAGGTAAAGTAATTCGTTATTAATAAATACCCAGACATCGTCACTAAAACCAAGCTGCATATTTACTTTCCGATCTTTTGAAGAATGGATAGTTGTTTTAAGCCATACTAAATGTTTTTGATCTGTAACAACGCCATAATTTCTTGTTACATTAATGAGTCCGCGCCTCTCTGCCTTAATAGGCAGCCAGTCGGCTGTATCTTTCGGCAGATCCGCTTCAGTTAAATCAGCTCCTTCTTTCAGCAATGCAGGCTTACTGATTGACCACTGGCGGATATAATTTGCATCATGATCGGTCAAATCAGCACCAGCAGAAGCTGATAAACCTTCTGTAACATTTGGTTTCACCAATAAATTTGCAAAAATAGCCTGACCATCAAATGCTATAGTTCCTTTTTTCACATTTCCTTCAAGATATGGGATTTCAAGCGTGGACTGTTCTGTCTGATTAATATAAACCTTCATCTGTACACCGGATACTACCAGTTTAATGTGATTCCAGTCTTTAGTATGGATAACTGCCGGCCCCTGGTAATGCCCTAACATATCCCATAAATTAATCCCATGCATAAATAGTGCATACTGTACAGCATCGTTTCTTTTTTCGGGATAGGGTTTCCCCATACGTAGATAGACACATTCATTATCATCCGCGCTTTCACGCCGGAAATAAAAGCTGACAAACGGAGCACTTGCTACATCTCACACATCAGTTTATTTATGACCATGTTCTTCTACAGCCCATCTGATGGAGAGGAATTTTTCCGGATCAGCAGGATAATTCTGATGAGATTTTCAAGGATTAAATCCATTGCAACCTATCATAAGTGTATCAGAGAGCTATCTGATCGGGGTTATATTACTTATCAGCCATCTTATGATCATACAGGGCAAGCATGGTATCATTAATAAGAGCCAGGAGAATCGGTAAATGAAAAAGAAATATTACAAGGACTTGCTTCTGATTAAAGGTCCAAAGACTTCAATCAGAAGCAAGTTGCTAACGACTTCAATTTAAACGTTAACAAATAATCACAGAGACGTCTTTTGGATTTCACTCTACCTGTGACACTACTATTCCACTTTGATCTTAAATTTTTATTCAACAATTGTTTAGCTGCCACTACCGTTGCTTTGTCGTAGGTTTCATTTTTGATATCCTTTTAACCCAATTACATCTTTTCTTATTATTCGAATCCATTTATTACCGTACTTTTGGGTTAAGTATCCGAACATTATCTTATTATATTCAGCTGCAAATTTGTAATTAAGACCTGTACATCCAAATTCATAATAGTAAATCTTGTATTTTTCCTGAAATTGGTTATCAGTTGGATAAATCACTGGAGCAATACTGCCTTGCAATAGCAGAAAAGGTGTTTTTTTCTCAATGTCTGATTTGGCTAAGTCAGCAGCCTTCGCTAAATTTTCAGCAAAAATAAGTTTACTCGCTCCACTTTCATTGATCTGATTGTCAGTTATTTTTATAATTTGTGTATGACCAAAAAAAGGAAAAAGGAAAATAGTGAAAATCATGAATGCCTTCATAGATTCAATATAACCGATTTGCTCCTTTTAAACTATAATTGCTAGAAAATAAATAAGAAAGCTTATGACATCAGTATCCATACAACTTCGCTCAATTGCTAAAATCAATAATTAGTAGTAGATTAATAGCATTAAAATTGTCTTATGCTCAAATCCTTTCTTCTACTTTTAGTATCGGTACTCTTGTTTTCCTGCAATTACCCAGGCAAAGGAAGTTTGGGCGGTTGGACTTCTATCACTTTCCCAGTGCAGAAAGACAAGTTTAAGTTAGCCGTAGATAGCCTTCGAAATGCAAATCCTCAAAATGAAATTCCCGAAAAATGGCAATATGATTCAGAATATTGGAAAAGAGATGCCGGAGGTTTAAAAGAATCAGAAGTATTGTACATAAAAAAAGATCCAGAAGAAATGTACTTCTTTTCCTATATACCAAATGATAATGACCAGAATGAAAAATCAACTACGATTGCGCTAAGGTCTGTTTTTAGAAATGGAACTTGGTACAGAAAAGTTGACCTTGACACGACCCAACAGAAAAGAATTTCCAAACGATTTAATGAAGATATTATTGCAGAACTAGAATTGATTACCAATACTAAATCCACATCTGAAACTGAAATATATGAACAGCCAGAAAAAGCAGATGCTCACAAAAAATCAGATATTATTTTGATGATTGATTCAGATAAAAATATTGGCATAAAACGACAATTAAATAGTGATGAAAAGTCGGATAGTATAGCAACAGCACTCATCCATGGGAAATTTGATATTTCCAATATTAAGACATTGGAAAAAATATGCGCTAAGTCAGAAGATTTATCAATGCAGTCTTTTCCTACAACTGTAGAAGAACTATTTTATAGTCACATGGCTAGCTTCACAGACTATTACCTGGCAAATCCTGGCTCCTGCCTAAAAGGAAAATTAAAGCAAAGTATGGAAGAATATATGGCTGCCTACGAGCCGAAAGACAGAATGAAAAAAAATGCTGAAAAAGAAAATAGAATACTAAAAAAGGCAGAACGAGAACACTTTTCGCAAAAGCAGCTTAATTACCTTCACGAGCTATTTAGCAGCATTAATCTTAAATAGCCAAAAACACTGTGAATGCAAGGTACTTGACAATAGTTTATTACAAAAATCCTATTTCATTAGGAACTCATTTTAAATCTATCACTCTTGAAGATGGATTGAGATTACCACTATATGGCCGACATTTAATCTCAAACTTGTAGGGTGAAAAGTAAATTGCCAGTCTATCACTTTTTGTTTTTAACAATCCAGAAATCAAATATGTATCTAAGTATGAAGAATTTTTTAACCTTTCATAAATTTAGCAAAGGTATAAGAAATCCCTCTACCATCTGCCTTCATAATACTTTCCTTTTTTGTCCAATACTCAAAAAACAATTTGGTATTTGCAAAATCCCTACTTAGCTGGGACCAATCCGGCTTGGTAAACATGCATTCGTATTCACTAAAGTCTTCGAGCTTATCTTTTTTTTCCAGGTCAATACCAACCTTATAGGTGTCACTTATTATGCAGACAATGCTTTCATCTGAATAAGAGAAATTAAAATCGATGTCTCCCTCAAAGTAAGGCTTCCCATAGTTACTATATGCTAGATCTTTGAATTAAAAAAACGAATTAAGTTTCATTAAGCTATTTTTGAGCAATATCCTCCCCTAGTACTTTTTTATAATTTTCTTCCAGTAGAGATCATTCATAAGATTTCCCTCTACAATCTCTGGCACCAACTCCCTTAATAGCAATAAGTTATTTTTAGGGTTGTCTTGATTATACCTTGTATACAATATCTTCATGAATATGATAAAATTGAAAACTAGAAATCTATTGCTCTTAAAATGAGTACTAGGTAATTATTTATTTACTACAAGATTTGCAAAGTCACCACCAGAAGTATTTCCCACCCATAAGCCAAGGTTTCCTGTATCTCTAGGATTTAATGACTTGACCACTAAACAAGGATTATCTGAGTGATCAGTATACACCTTTATCATTTTCCCTTTTACTTCAACCTTAACAT
>Ga0233344_1000229_pt1 | contig 10102 bp, 8 predicted proteins | sample GEONDECOMP281_FD_180697 | JGI IMG/M metagenome (GOLD analysis project Ga0233344, IMG submission 180697) | Leaf litter microbial communities from Shasta-Trinity National Forest, California, United States - GEON-DECOMP-281 | ecosystem: Environmental > Terrestrial > Plant litter > Unclassified...
GCTTTTACTGCCGCATTAAAAGATGGTCTGCAAATTATGAAGGAAGAGGAACAATGGGATGTTGTTCGTTTTTATTCTTTCCCATGGTCGCCATTTCCTTATCTAAAACCGTATAAAAAGGGTTTTTCTGAAATGATCTTTAGTCTGTCGCCATTTTACACCAATCATGTTAAGTTTTATGTATATAGCGACCATCCGCATTTAAAAAGGAAAACTTATCCTGAAAAATTCGGTCGCTATTTTGAGTCACGTTTTGGAGATGTTACTGAAATGAACATGTGTACAACTTTTCTTAAAAAGAAAGGAAGAGGACTATATTTTAAGGACTTTAAAAGTCTTTTTGAGCATGATAACCCTAATGATGAACCTGGCCTTTTCCGTCCTGATAAATTAACAACCAAGAAGTTTTCAGATATCGCGCCATTATACTGGCTTTATCTTAGGTACAAAGTGGTTAAACAAACTGTTGCTTATCTCTTAAATAAACACGTATAATCTGTTTGTGTTGATTTTTGAGAAATTTGGTATTATTTAAACTTCGTATAGGTTCTTATGAGTAATAAAAAAACGGCTATTTCGGGAGCAAAGTGGACAACAATTTCAACTGTTGTTAACACAGTACTTCAATTTGCTCAGATAGCTATTTTAGCCCGGTTATTAGAGCCTTCCGCTTTCGGTATTGTAAGTATAAGTACATTGGTGATTACCTTTCTGAGCATTTTTGCCCATTTTGGTTTTTCCAACTCTATTGTTTACAAACAGGAGAGTGATAACAGGATATTATCTACCATCTATTATCTCAACCTGATGATAGGTCTGCTGATGTTTGCGATCATTTATCTGGGATCACCTTTACTAGTTTTATATTATAAAGAACCGCGATTGCTGGAAATATTACACATTTCTGCTTTTTATTTCCCTATTGTATTTTTAGGACAGATCTATAATATACTGTTAGAAAAAGAGCTTAAGTTTAAATCTCTGGCACTAACAGATATTGTATGTTCGGTTTTGGGGACTTCGGTAACCATTGTGATGGCTTATCAGGGATTTCAGGCTAAGGCATTGGTTTATGGTTTACTGGTTTCACAAGCCATTAAAATGGTGGTCCAAAATATTATTGGCCGAAAATTCTTTTCTCCCGTAAAGTACTTTAATCTCAAAGAGATCAAAGATCATTTGCTGTTCGGGATCTATAATATTGGTGATAGCCTTTTGGGATTTGCAAATAGTAATATGGATACGATATTGATAGGGGGGGTATTAGGGGTGAAAGAACTGGGCTACTATACCATAGCTTCGCAGCTTGCTGTTTACCCTGTGGCCAGGATCTGTCCGATCATTGTTCAGATCTGTTATCCTATCATGGCCAGAATGAAAGAAAACATCGAACAGCTGAAAGGTGCTTATTTAAAGATTGTTGATTTTCTTGCTTATTGCAATATCCCTTTATTAATAGGTTTATATTTGATGGCTTCTAACGTGATCCCATTAATTTATGGTTCGGGTTGGGATTCAACTATTCCTCTTATCAAGATCTTCGTGTTTACAGGGATTTTTTCTTGTCTTTCTTATCCTTTATCTACGGTTGCTTATTCTACAGGTCAGCCTAATCTGCTCTTTTATTTGAACCTGGTAACAGTGATCATCAAATTTCCAATAATTTATTATGGAGCTAAATATTATGGTATTATGGGTATCGCTTATGGTTTCTTAATCATGACACTGATCTCGCTGTTATTGAACTTTATCCTGATACAGTACATGGTAGGGGATTTTATGAGAACATTTTTGGAGAACATTGCGAAGCCACTCTTATTTAGTGTGATCATGGGAATAGTCATTTTATTGTATAAGCAATTCATAGGAAATACAGGCGTAGTACATACCGTCATTCAAATTGCGATTGGTGGAGCAGTATATATAGGGCTCACTTTAAAATATAAATTATCTCTCGCTGAAATAAAAAATTTAAGAGGATCTATGTAGGAGCATTTGGTGGTGCTCATGCGTTTAAATCAATTGCCTAATCTTAACCGATTTTGTTTTTCATTGGATTTGTTGTTAATTTTTACTTAAAGAAAATTCTTCTCATTTGACGTATAATGTGAATATGGTACTTTAATGATTAAAATTCTATCAATTTATAAGTATTTTTTTTATTAATTGGTATTAAGTATATTAACAAAAAAAGTAATCAGAGCTAGTGAACAGACGGTCATATTTAAAAAGTGTTTTGATTTTAGGCATTACTGGTATTGCCTCATTTTCTGTATTTGAATGGTTTGAGCTGAAGAGGCCAATTCAGTTGAGTGAGATAATGGATAAACGTAATGTGCTTGCAGAACTGGTAGAAGTCATTATTCCGGCAACCGATACACCGGGTGCGAAGGCGGCCATGGTACATGATTATATCATTAATTTAATGATCAGTTGTAATACGCCAAGAATGCAGAAGACATTTATTTCCGGAATTCAGGATATGGAGGATTATGCAGTTCAAAATTATCATAAAGATTTTGTGAAATGCAGCCCACAGGAGAAACATGCCATTATGGATCATTTCTCTAAAAACACCGGTTATTCCAGCAGATTTTTAAATAAAGTCTCTGACAAGCTTTTTGGCGCACCATTTTACCTCAGACTTAGAAGTGTTACTGTTGAAGGATATTGTATGTCAAGATTAGGTGCTACCCAGGGATTGGCATACGATTATATTCCGGGAACTTATCAAGCCTGTATTCCATTACAACCACATCAAAAATCCTGGGCAACCAAATAAGTTATGTACATAAGCGATAAAATTAAACAGCTGGATACCTATGACGCTATTGTTATTGGTTCTGGTATCAGTGGCGGTTGGGCAGCAATGGAATTGTGTAGAAAGGGATTGAAAACCTTATTGCTGGAACGCGGTAGAGATGTTAAACATATTGTTGATTATCCTACAGCAAATCTTAACCCATGGGATTTTAAATTAGGATTTAATAATACACTAAAAGATCAGGTGGAGAATCCTGTGCAGAGTAATGCTTATACTCCGGATGATAAGCATTTTTACGTAAGCGATGCAGAACATCCATATATACAGGAGAAGCCGTTTAACTGGTTTAGAGGTTACCAGGTGGGCGGAAGGTCGTTGACATGGGGAAGACAATGTTATCGCCTCAGTGACCTTGATTTTGAAGCCAATGCAAAGGAAGGGATTGCTGTTGACTGGCCAATCCGATACAAAGACATTGCACCCTGGTATAGCTATGCAGAATCTCATATCGGGGTAAGCGGGCAAAAAGAAAATCTGTCGCAATTACCTGATGGAGAATTTTTAACAGCAATGGAGCTGAACTGCATTGAAAAGCATTTAGGGGATTCTATAAAAAAGAACGATCACCATCGTTTGCTAACTATAGCACGCGTGGCCAACCTAAGCAGGGGATGGGATAGCAGGGGACCTTGTCAAAACCGAAACCTATGTAACCGGGGCTGTCCTTTTGGTGGATATTTTAGCAGTAATAGTTCAACGATTCCTGCAGCTATGGCAACAGGGAATCTTACTTTAAGGCCCTATTCTATAGTGACCGAAATATTATATGATGAACATCAGCAAAAAGCAAAAGGGGTTAGAATAATTGATACTTTAAGTAATGAAGTTCATGAGTTCTATTCAAAAATTGTGTTTGTCAACGCGTCTACAATTGCTACAACAGGAATATTATTAAATTCTACTTCTTCAAGATTTCCCAATGGTTTTGGAAATGACAGCAACCAGATTGGGCACAATTTAATGGACCACCACTCTTCTGCCGGAGCATATGGCGTCCATGATCAGTTTACTGATCAATATTATAAAGGAAGAAGGCCGTGTGGATTTTTAATTCCCCGGTTTAGAAACCTTAACGGGCAGGAACAGCTTGATTTTAAAAGAGGTTATAATATACAAGGACATGGTGAGCGCCAGGAATGGATAGACAAATCACAAAGTATAACTGGATTTGGTACTGATTTTAAGGCGCAGCTTACTACACCGGGTCCTTGGACCGTGTGGATGGCAGGCTGGGGAGAGTGCTTGCCTTACGACCATAACCGGGTTACACTGGATTCTTTACAAAAAGATAAATGGGGGCAGCCATTACTTAAAATTGATTTTTCATTTGAAGATAATGAGAAAAAGATGATGAAAGATATAAGTAATACTTCTGCTGAAATGCTGGAACGCGCGGGATTTAAAAATTTAGATGTTTTTAATTATAACAAACCCGGTGGATCTACAGTACATGAGATGGGAACTGCGCGTATGGGGAATGATCCTAAAACTTCGGTTTTAAATGGAAACAATCAGATGCATGCAGTTAAAAATGTTTTTATTACTGATGGGAGTTGTATGACCTCTTCGGCAAGTCAGAATCCGTCATTAACTTATATGGCATTAACAGCTAGAGCAAGTCAATTTGCCTTTGAACAATTAAAAAAAGGTAATTTATAAAGCCGGTAGCGTAAATTGCTGTTATTTGATTTTTGCCATTGCTTAATGGTTTTATATATTTAAAAAATAATAATACAATTATTTTATCATGGTTAAAAAAAACTTAGTTTTCCTTTCCTATGGAAGAGAATCTGAATACCTAAGGGCTATATTTTGTATTTACAGTTTTTTAGCATGGAGCGGAGCAGAAGAGCGAAATTCACGACTGGTTATTTACACTGACCAGCCAGAATTCTTTAAACCATTTCTGGAGAAGTTAGAGGTGTCATATGTGTTGTTAACTCCAGAATTGATGGAAGAAATGCTGGATAATACCGGATGTATCCATCGCCGGAAAATAGCGGTTATTGATTTAACTTTTAAAGCATATCCTGGGGAAGATCTTTTATTTTTGGATTCAGATACCTTTTTTATCAATAGCTCTACTGATCTGTTTAATGGTATTGCTGAAGGAAAAAGCTTTATGCACAAGTATGAATATACTTTTATAGAAGCATTGGCTCTTTTTAAGTCATTCAATCAGGGAGAATATCCAGCGGCTTTTATTAATTATATATCGGGCAGAAGCTTTAGGATAGGAGACCGGGAGGAGCGTTTTAGTGAAAATGATTTTGGATGGAATTCTGGTGTTTTAGGACTGAGCAGCGGGTTTGCAAGTTATATGCCAGATGTATTTAAACTAAATGATGAGTTTTTCGCTAATTCCCGCTGGTTTATCAGTGAGCAGCTTGCATTTGGTTTAATCCTGCAGCGCAGAACAGTGCTTAAAGGATCTGATCAATATGTATATCATTATTGGGGGAAACGTCAAAAAGTATTAATTGATCAAATGATCATCGATCTGTTTGATGAAAAATCTGTCAGTGATCTGAGGATGAATAGTTCGTTGATCAAATCCCTTACTAAAAAGTGGGCAAGAGCAGTAGAAGTAGATTTAATTGCAGAACAAGCTGTTATAGCACTTTCACATAAACAATGGAAATACGGAACAAAAAAAGCAGTACAAGTTATTTTAAAGTCTCCTTTTGATGTTAATATTTATAAAGAACTCCTGAATGCAGTTAAATCTACTTAATTTTTGAAGTTATTTTAAACCAACCAGATTTCTAAGCTTTTCCAGAATATTATAAAACTTCTTTAAATATCTTGAAGACTCACCTATAGGTTTAAAGTTTTTCCAGCCGGTCATCTTCAAATAAGTGTAAAATATATCTTTGTATTTTTCGCTGAACTCGTAAGATTTGTAAATGGGTTTTCTACCTGTAAAGTGTATTAAAAACGGTCTTTCTTCTTCAGAATATGCAAATCTGTTCCATAGCGGGTCTAATTGATACCAACTTAAGGCAAGTACTGCATTTAAGCCGTACTGGTCTTGAAAAACTGCATGTTTTTTGTGTTCTGTTAAGCAGTTCAATACCTTATTAGTGATGTCGTTCTTTTCCCACTTTGCGATATCCAATACCATTAAGCCGGCATTAAAGTATTTGTTATCAGCAGGAATACCTAATTCTTCATAATTACTTACACCACCCCAGCGGGTTACTACCTGTATAAATTGATCCTGTACGGCTGCTACGATATTTTCTCCAAGATCCGTATTCCATAGTTTACTAATATCTTCCAGCATGATCATATCTACATCCAGAAAGATTACTTTTTTCATTTCTTTAGGAATGAAATAAGGAATAAATAGCCTGATGTAAATATTGAGCGGCAGACTGCTTTTATCAACAGGTAATTTGGCGTTCTTCGGCAGGCAATCTGCCATGATCAGCCAGTGAATACTAATCATCTCAGGATTAACAGAGTTAACGATCCTTGCCTTGTTTTTAGTGGTAATTCCGTCTTCAACAATGAAAAATTCGACCTTTTCACTAGTATGATGGTTTGCTTCAATTGATTTAATTAAAGCAGCTAATAAAATGGCATAGTGATTATCACAAACACAGACTACAGCGATGGGATCCAATTTTTTCATTAATTTAATATTGTTGTTTAGTTTTTATAAATAGATAAATTAGCATTTCAAACAGGCCAAGCTGAGCCTTTTAGATGGCTAAATTATTTTACGTTTTTAGTAACCAGCCTGTAATTGAGTTTTATAAATTTGAATTTTGAATATAGCCATTTTGCTGCATTAATGGCAAGGGTATCTTTGGTTTTCCACGATTTTCTGTAAGAAGCTGTACTAGGTTCGTTTTCTGAGTTCTCCTGCGTTAATAGGCCATAATGATCATTGTAAAATAAACATTGGCCATTTTTTCTGATGAAATTAAAACTCATTTCCATTTCTGACTGATCTACATTTAAACCTTCCTCATAGTTGCCGAAATCTTTAAGGAAAGATGACTTTCTTAAATGCGGGTGATCACCATACAAATAGAATTTAAGATTATTTGTATACCAGGGAGCTCCATGGAATACCTTTTCTGAAAATCCAAGTTTATATGGCTTTAAATAAGGATAAGGGGTGTAAGAATACAAAGTGATCATATCCCATTTTTTATCCTCTCTCATGATATTCAGAGCATCCATAAAGTGTTCAGGGAATACTGGTTTTGGAGTGAAATCTTCCTGGATGTATAATGTGTATGGCGTATTTACGCTTTCCTGTCCTTTGTTGATGTTATTGCCCAAACCTTTATTTACAGGTGTAGTAATCAAGCGGAAATCATATTTACTGTGAAGGGATTCAATATGTTCCAAATGAAGTTTTTTACTTCCATCGTCAGAAACAACAATGTCTTCAAAAGTACAGTTCAGATCTTTAAAAGCTTTTAATAACCTCTCCAGGGAAGTACTTCTGTTATAATGCGTGATGAGTAAAGTAACGTCCTTAAAGTCATGTAATTGTTTTGTCATATATCTATCGCTGTTTCTAAGTTAATGTAAATATAAAATGTAATATGATATTACAAGCATCATAAGTGCGATTTAATAAAAAGATATAGTCTTCATCGCTTTTATAGCAAAGGATTTATTTAGCCATGAAATATCTTTCGAATTTGTAATATCAAAAAAGTGGTTACCAGCGTTGTGCTTTTTTATTTAAATTCTGAACATTACAATTAATTGGATTTTCTGATAATTTATATTTAACATTGAGTCTATTTGGTGTCTAAAGCACAAAAAAACGTATTTTTTTACAAAATTATTAATAAGCATATTTATGAATAAACCACTTAAAATTATAATCATCCTTGTTATTGGAGGAGTACTGGGAATCTTGGCCGAACGAAATAAGGAGTACCTTATCGACGGGCAATTTATAAGAGATCACTGGCACTTCAGGAAAGTTCTTGATAATAAAGATGAGCTGGTAAAGTCTAAAGATGTAATGATTTGTCTGGCGTTTGGGCAGTCTAATGCTGGTGACTATGGCGAGGGGGACTATGTTTGCAGGCATGATGTTTATAATTATTACAAAGGAGACCTGTACCGTGCAAAGGAACCGCTATTGGGGCCGGATGGATCTGGAAATAGTGTATGGACACGGGTGTCTGATATGTTGATTGATAGTGGCCTTTATAAAAAAGTAATCATTATACCTATTGCAGTAGGCGGAACATCTGTGAAGTGCTGGTCTGATGGAGATTGCAGGATTAAATTGGAGAAGACTTTAGATTATCTTCAGAAAGACCATATACCTTTAACACATATTTTTTGGGATCAGGGAGAAACGGATAATGTAGACAAGACCACTAAGTTGCAATATAAAGAAAGGTTAAAAAAGGTGATTAAGATTATTCGCGATAGAAAGTTTGATGCTCCGTTTTTTGCTTCTATCACCAGCTATTTCCCTTACAACAATGATAATCCAATGGGAATTAATCCGATCATTACAAGTGCTCAAAATGAAGTCATCAATGAGATGAGTGATGTAAAGCATGGTCCTAATACTGATTCTTTAAATTTAGCCTATTACCGTTACAACATGGTTCATTTTACCGATAAAGGATTGAACAAGCTGGCCTATGAATGGTTTAAAAAGATTAAGGAAAACAAGTAGAACTGTATAAACCAGGTAAAATAATACCCATAAAAAAAGTCCTTTGAATCATTTCAAAGGACTTTTTTTATGGGTATTATTTTACACACTATTCAACTGCACCTATAGAAGGTTTAGCAGCTCTTAATGATCCGTAGTAATCAGTGATAATGAATGGAGTAGCAACTCCTGCGCCTTTAGCTGGTGAAGTACTTGTCAGTTTAAAAGTAGTTTCATTAACAATTCCTGCTTGAGCATAAGTATCATACTTAAGGTTATTGAAAGTATTAGGAACCAGATCCTGTTGCTCATTTGAAATATTGGCATTCGCTTTAAAGTTGTAGGCCAGGTTGTTATAAACATCCACTTTACCGCCTTGAAGACTGTAAACATCTACAACTGCACCAATCCAGTCAGCACTTAAGTTTAAGTTACCACAGGTGTTATTGAAAACAACAGCATTGGTATAAGTAGTTTTTCCAGCTATCATTCTGTTGGCAAACGCCTGAACTTCAAATCCTGAATATTTACGTGAGTTAACAACAATGTTATCATAGATATAAATATTTTTTGGCGTAGTTCCTACTGAATGTCCCCATGCCCTGATCGCATTTCCCTGGTGATTACTCACGTAATTATGGTGAAAGCTTCCATTACCTGATATCATAAATATACCGTTGTGGTTATTGTTCAGGGTATTGATATTATTGATCCTGTTATTGTGGATGTTGAAATTCTCAGCATTACCCATGTAACATAGTATACCAACAGTAGGAGAGTTCTGATAATCTAAATTAGCAATTTCAACGTTTTTAAATAATCCATAAACATTGCCATTATCAATATATCCTCCGGTTCCCAGGAACTGGCCGGTAGCATTACAGCTTATATTTAAGAATTTAAGGTTTTGAACATAATTAGCGGCTGTTCCGTCATATAAGTTGTTATACTGATAAGAGATACACATGTCCAGGACGTTTTTGAAGGAAATGTTTTGAATGGTCAGGTTGTTTAAAGCGCCCCAGCCTTCAATTCCTCTGTAATTGTTGTCTCTGAATACAAAGCCTTTAGCAATTGAAGCTGTTCCGTCTCCAGAAATAGTTACATTTTTTAAGTCTGTTAAGCTCATTTCATTGTGGTCTCCAACAACTTCAACAAGTCCGTCATTCTTAATCGTGATCGGGCATCCATCTGCTGATAATATATTTTTGATATTGATACCTGTATAAGTACCGCCTTTGATTTTGATCAGGTCGTTACACTGAACGGCAAGAGTTGTTCCGTCGATCGTTAAAACTCCGGATCCTGTTCCTAAATTAACAGTTCTTTTATAAACTGTTGAAGTAGTAGTAGCGGTAGTATCTTTTACAGTTGTAGTAACTGATGCTTTGCCTGTGGTGGCATCTTCAAGTTCTCCCTTTTTACATGATGAAAATACAAATAACGATGCGGAAGCGAATACTAATAACAATGTTGATATTTTCATGATGTATTATTTTAAATAGTATATATATATTAATAATTTCGTGTAACCTTTTTGTAACAATAGGACATAGTTACACAAAATTATTTGTAACCGAAGAATTTATTTCAATAAACGGGGAAAATTGGGTAAAAATATCCCAATAAAT
>Ga0233344_1000230_pt1 | contig 10076 bp, 11 predicted proteins | sample GEONDECOMP281_FD_180697 | JGI IMG/M metagenome (GOLD analysis project Ga0233344, IMG submission 180697) | Leaf litter microbial communities from Shasta-Trinity National Forest, California, United States - GEON-DECOMP-281 | ecosystem: Environmental > Terrestrial > Plant litter > Unclassified...
CTTTTTCCAGCGTAAATCATAGTCTGACCACCGTCTACAGTCAATTCAATTCCTGTAATGAAGCTACTGGCATCAGATGCTAAAAACACAACTGCATTACCCATGTCTTCAGGTGAACCTACACGACCTACCGGGATTTCTAAAGTTGCTCTATCCACATAATCCTGTACCTGTTCTTCAGTCATACCTTGTTCAGTTCTATAACCTTCAGTAGGTACTACACCAGGACTTATAGCGTTAACACGTATTTTTCTTGCCCTTAAGTCTGTTGTCCAGCTTCTCGCGAAAGAGCGCACAGCAGCTTTAGTCGCCGCATACATACCGAAGCCTGGCAGGCCCATATAAGCAGTAATTGATGCATTAAGAATAATTGAACTGCCATCTTTCAAAATGGGTAACATGGATTGAACTGTAAAAACGACTCCTTTTACATTTACATTGAATGTTTTATCAAAATATTCTTCTGTCACTTCTTCTAATGGGATTGGGTTACCACCACCCGCATTTGCAAAAATTACATCAAGAGCACCTTTTTCTGCCTTGATGGTCGCAGCAACATCTTCCATGGCCTGCTTGCTGGTTACATCTGCACGGATGGCGCGGGCATTGTTGCCAAGCTTTAGTAAAGCACTATCTAATTGTTCCTGTTTTCTTCCTGTAATGTACACGAAGGCACCAGCTTCAACCAATGATTTAGCAGCGCCAAAACCTATGCCCGAATTACCGCCAGTAACCAGTGCTACTTTTCCTTTTAATATCTGAGATTCCATAATACTTGTATTTAATTAAAGATTGTGTCAGTTTACTTAGCCTGTTTGATTGTTATAGATGGCCAGATCACTTCTACATTTTGATCTTACAAAATTAGGGGGGGTAGTTCTTAAATTATAATGGTAATCAATCCGAAAAGTAAGGAATTCAAATATATATGAAGATTATGCGCCACCAGTTACCTTGATTCGCTCACCAGTGATCCATCCAGCAGCGTCAGATGCCAAAAAGGTAACAACAGAAGCGATGTCAGTGGTCTGACCCATACGGCCTAGTGGTGTTGCTGCGATGAGTTGGGCTTTAATTTCAACCCCCTTTGCTCCCATAGCAAGTAGTCCTTCAGTCTCAGTTGCACCAGGAGCTACAGTATTCACTCTGATTTTCCTGGAGGCAAGTTCAATTGCCAGCACTTTGCTCAAGGTATCAAGCGCACCTTTAGTTGCAGAATATACGCAGCTGTTTGCCGTAGGGAATTGACTGCCGATTGATCCAATATTTATGATACTGCCGCCAGTTGGTGGGAAATATTTCAAAGCTGCCTGAGTAGTCAAAATCGGACCCAATACATTAATATTAAATTCACGGTGGAACTCTTCTTCAGTCACTTCTTGCACAGGCGCAAATTTGAAAACTCCGGCATTGTTAACTACAATGTCAACTTTCCCAAAAGTTTTATTTGCTACAGCAAACATTTCCTGAACTTCGCTGCTACTAGCAACATTAGCCTTTACAGCAACAGCATTGCCGCCATACCACTTTATGGAGTCAACTACTTTTTCAGCAGAAATGCTGTCACTATCATAATTGATTATTACGCTAACACCTTCTTCTGCCAGCGCTTTTGCGATTTCTGCACCAATACCCTTAGATGCACCCGTTACTACAGCGACCTTTCCTGTTAAGTTTAAATTCATTATTTTTTATCTATACCGTTTTTGTTCGTGACAAAGTTAGGCCGTAGATAAAGTGTAATGTTATAGTATTCAATCCGATAAATAAGATAATCAAATCTTCTCAGCAGGTATTTCTTTTACTCGGTATGATTTAGGAATTGTTCCCGTCACTTTTTTAAAGTAATTATTGAAATAGGTAGGATATTCAAAGCCCAAACCATACGCGATCTCTGCAATGGTCCAATCGGTATGTTGTAAAAGAGCCTTGGCCTCTGTAGTAATTCGTTCTGCAATATGAGCTGTAGTTGGTTTACCTGTTATTTCCTTCACTGATTTATTCAGGTAATTTACATGTACGTTAAGCTCTTGAGCGAAATGCTGTGCAGTCCTCATTTTCAAGGGTTCATTACTGTTTTCTACTGGGAATTGTCTTTCCAGCATTTCCAGAAATAAAAAACTGATGCGGGATGCTGCATTCTTGTATTTCACTAAATGGTCCTGAGGGGTCATTTTCAGTGCTTCCTGAATAATAAGATGCAGGTAACTTCGAACCAGATCTTGTTTATAAACATAATCAGACTGCTGCTCAACCAGGATCTTTTCAAAAATAGTGATTAAAAACTGTGTTTGGAATTCATTCACAGCTACTACTGGTGAACTAGCCAGCTTGAACAATGGCGATTCATGGTGACTTCCCGGCCGGTCATTTAATTTAAGAAATTCTTCAGAAAAAAGGCAGGCGTATCCTTCCATCGTTTCAGACAGGATATGTGATGAGTAGGGTATATGAGGGTTTCCAAAAAACAAAAAGGTGTCATCTATGTCAATACTACGATCTGCATAGTTTAGTAAAGACCTTCCTTTTATCAGGCAAACCTTATAAAAGTCACGTCTGCCATAATGAGGCATAGGGTCTACTTTAGTATCCACCTGATAAGCTTTAAATCCTCGCAACTGTAAGTCGCCTAATTCAAATTCTGAACTTTCTGAAACAGTGGTTGTCATCCTGCAAAGTTATACGAATCAAATCAAATTCTGAAATTTTAAATTAAGATACTCACAACAACCATAAATTGGTTTCGGATATTAAATGATTTGATTGTTATACTTTTCGGTTTGATTGTCTTTAACAACCAGGGGGATTTTGACCTGATCTTTGTATTGTCAAAGAAATCAATGGATTTATTTATTGGGCTTTCAATGATGCAAGGTAAGATTGATAGAATTTAAATAGTAAACTATGCAAAAAGTCAAATTAAATAATGGGATTGAAATGCCCATTTTAGGTTTCGGTGTTTTTAAAATGTCTGATCCGGCAGAGTGCGAAAACAGTGTATTCGAAGCTATAAATGCAGGATATAGATTAATAGATACAGCAGCGGCTTACGTAAATGAGGAAGCTGTAGGAAATGCAATCAAAAGAAGTGGGATAGAAAGGGCGGAACTATTTATTACGACGAAGCTGTGGATTCAGGATGCAGGATATGAAAGTACTAAAAAAGCTTTTGAAAAGTCTTTAAAGCGCCTGCAATTAGAATATCTGGATTTATATCTGATTCACCAGCCATTTGGTGATATCTATGGTTCATGGAAAGCAATGGAAGAGTTGTATAATGAAGGTAAAATTAAGGCTATTGGTGTCAGTAATTTCTATCCTGACAGAATGATGGACTTAATGCTTCACCACAAGGTTGTACCCGCGGTTAACCAAATAGAGACTCATCCATTGTGGCAACAAACAGAAGCACAGCAGTTTTTGCTTGAGAACGGTATCCAAATCGAATCATGGAGCCCCTTCGCACAAGACAAGGCTATTTTTGATAATGAACTACTGAAAAGTCTTGCTGAAAAATACAATCGCTCAGTGGCGCAGGTAATTTTACGCTGGCTTACCCAGAGAGGAATAGTGGTTATTCCTAAATCAGTAAGCAACAAAAGAATCATTGAGAACATCAGCATCTTCGATTTTGAAATTAATGCGGAAGACATGGAGCTGATCAAAACACTTGATACACATAAGAGTACAATTTTTGATCACCATGATCCTGCTAGTGTAAAAGCAATTAGTACTGCCCATTTCGATATTTAGTAAGCATCTGCACAACAATAAATAATATTAAAAATTTTATAAAAATCACTATGAAAACAAGAAAATTAGGAAACAGCGGACTGGAAGTTTCAGCCGTAGGTTTAGGTTGCATGGGCATGAGTTTCGGCTACGGTCCTGCTGCTGATAAACAGGATATGATCAAATTGATCCGTCACGCAGTTGAACAGGGAGTTACACTTTTTGATACTGCTGAAGTTTATGGTCCTTTCGTAAACGAAGAGCTGATAGGCGAAGCTTTAAAGCCATTTGGGCACGAAGTTAAAATCGCTTCAAAATTTGGGATAAAAATTGAAGATGGCAAGCAGGTGATGGACAGCCATCCAGACCAGATTAGAAAAAGTATCGAAGGATCACTAAAACGCCTTCAAAGAGATAGCATAGATTTATACTATCAGCACCGTATTGATGCAAATATTCCTATGGAAGATGTAGCGGGTACGATTAAAGATTTAATACAGGAAGGTAAAGTAAAATACTTTGGTATGTGCGAAGCCGGTGTTGATTCCATTCGCAAAGCCCATGCTGTGCAGCCCTTATCAGCATTACAAAGTGAATTTTCATTATGGTGGAGAGAGCCTGAGGAAGCAATTTTGCCGGTGTTAGAAGAATTGGGTATCGGGTTTGTCCCTTTTAGTCCGCTTGGAAAAGGTTTCCTGACTGGAAAGATTACTGAAGATACAAAGTTTGGTCAGGGTGATGTTCGTGGTAATTTCCCGCGCTTCCAGAAAGAGGCAATTGAGGCTAATCAGGCATTAATTGATTTGGTAAACAAAATTGCAAAAGATAAAGAGGCTACTCCTGCGCAAATCGCTATTGCATGGGTTCTGGCGCAAAAACCATGGATTGTTCCAATTCCTGGAACGACCAAAATTCACCGTTTCGATGAAAATATTGGTGGCGTTGATGTTGAGCTAACGGTAAGCGATCTAAAAGAGATTGAAGATACTGCTGCCCAGATCAAGATTGTGGGCGACCGTTATCCTGCAGCAATGCAAAAAAGTATTAATCGCTAATTTTTAATATTTAAAATCAGTTTAAGATGAGCAACGAAACACAAAAACCCAAAGGTTACTTGATCGCCAATTTTACTATACACGATCAGGAAGGATTTAAAAAGTATGTAGAAGCGGCAGGTTCCCTTGCCCCCCAGTTTAACGGAAAGGTGATCATGTATGATGTGAAACCAAATGTAGTGGAAGGTGAAGCAGAATCAATTATGTCTTTGATGGAGTTTGCCACGCTTACTGATGCTGAACAGTTCTATAATTCAGCAGAATATGTAGCAGCGAGAAAATTCCGTATCGCGTCTACCACTGGCACAATAGTATTGGCCGAAGGCTTTTAGTCTGGATCTAAAAATTAAACACACACCAATACCAACCCAGTCTTAATTGCCTGCAGTTATGGCTGGGTTATTTATCATTTAAAACATGGAAAATACTTTTGAATTGCTGGATGAAAGACAGCAAAACTTAACAATTATATCAGCTTACGCTGCTGCGGGAAAAATTAATCAGTTGAAAGAAGCGTTGAACACTGCGCTTGATGCTGGTATGAATATTAATGAAATCAAAGAAGCACTTGTTCATATATACGCATATTGTGGTTTTCCTCCCAGCATTTTAGCGGTGAATACATTCAAAGCGATAGTAGAAGAACGCAAAGCAAACGGGATTAAAGATGAGTTGGGAAGAGATAATTCAGCGATTCCTACAGATTTAAGTAGATATGAGCGTGGCGAAAAAGCACAAATGTTGGTGACAGGGTTTTCTGCCGAAAAATTAAAAGAGCTATTTGATTTTGCCCCGGTGATGGATGTGTTTTTAAAAGAACATCTTTTTTCTGATCTTTTTGACAGAGATATTCTGGATTATGTGGACCGTGAAATTGTAACAGTAGCAGTATTAGCAAGCATACATCATCCATTTGTACGTTCGCATATCGGCGGCGCTTTAAATGTTGGCATGACCGAAAGTCAATTAAAGGCGCTATTCTCTATCATTGAAGAGACAATCGGTAAGGCTCAAGCGGATACAAGCAGGCAAATACTTGCGGAGGTTGTTGATTCCCGTAAATAAACACAATTAAATTAGATATGGCAAGAATATTCGTGACCGGCTCGGCGGATGGATTAGGACTAATGGCCGCAAAAAAACTGGTTTCCCAGGGACATCAGGTAGTATTGCATGCCCGTAATGAAAAGCGGGCAGTAGATGCGATGCATGCTTTGCAGGGCGCAGAAAAGGTTCTGATTGCTGATCTGTCTGACATTGGGGAAACCAAAAGGCTGGCAGATGAAGTAAATTCCCTTGGCCATTTTGATGCAGTAATTCAGAACGCAGGTTTATATCAAGTATCTAATTTGGAATTGAGCAAAGATGGCTTCCCTTTATTGATCGCTGTTAATGTTCTTGCTCCCTATCTGCTAACCAGTTTGATCCATCAGCCTGAACGATTAATATACCTGAGTTCAGGGATGCATATGCAAGGTGATCCTACGATGAGGGGCCTAAATCAGGGCAAGCCAAAGATTTCTTATTCTGATTCAAAATTATACGACCTGATCCTTGCCAAAGCTGTTGCCCGAAAATGGCCTGGGGTATATTCAAACGCAGTAGACCCGGGTTGGGTACCAACAAAAATGGGCGGGCCTGGTGCGCCAGACAATCTTGAAAAAGGATTTGAAACTCAGGCGTGGCTTGCTGTAAGTAATGATGAAAAAGTGAAGGTAAGCGGCCGGTATTTTCATCATCAAAAAGAAGATCACTACTTAAAAAATGCAGACGATACGGCGGCACAAGAGGCCCTTTTGGCATTTTGTGAAAAGGCTACAGGCGTGGCTTTTCCTAATAAAGGATAGCAATAAGCACTATAAATATGAAAATAAGATTTATCATTTGTGTAATGTCAATTGGATTGATATTTATACTACTCTCCTGTCAGCAGAAAGCAGGTGCGTCGCAGCATAGCATGAAGCAAAATGTTGATTCGGGTGCTTTAAAACCACGGATTTTCATTACCGGTTCTACAGCAGGTTTAGGTCAGTTAGCAGCCAAAACCTTAATCGCAAAAGGGTACAGGGTAGTGGTGCATGCGCGGAATGAGAAACGGGCCGCAGATGTTAGAAAATCTTTGCCGGGAGCAGAAGCTATTGTTATAGGCGATCTTTCCAGCATAGCAGAAACAAAAAAATTAGCGACTGCGGTGAATGCTCTGGGTGATTTTGATGCGATTATTTTAAATGCAGGCGTTTATTATGAACCCAGCGAGGTAATTTTCAGGGTAAATGTATTAGCTCCATATATATTAACGAGCCTTATCCATAAGCCAAAACGGTTGATCTATATTAGTTCTGATATGCATTTAAGCGGGAGCTTGAAACTCGATCAGTTAGCAGGTCAATCTCCTGATATTACCTATGCCGACTCTAAGTTACAACTGCTTACCATTTCAATGGCTGCAGCCCGAAAATGGTCAGGGGTTTATGTCAATGCTGTACATCCAGGGTGGGTTCCGACCAGAATGGGAGGTCCTGATGCGCCCGATGACCTTGTTAAAGGCTATGAAACCCAGGTATGGCTGGCTGAAGGAACAGATAAGGCAACTCATGTTTCAGGAAAATATTTCTTTCATCAGCAGTATACAAAATATAACGAAGCAGCGGTAGATACAGCTGCCCAGGAAAAGTTGCTCAAGTCTTTAGAGAAAATTACGGGCGTTCCTTTTCCTTCACATTAACCAATTTTAAGTAAACACAAACAAAAATGATACAGGACAATAAAGTTTGGATGATTACCGGTGCCGGACGTGGTATGGGTACTGACATTGCAAAAGCTGCCTTGGCAGCCGGGTATAGAGTAGTTGCAACAGGACGTGATCCTGAAAAAGTGGTCAAGGCAATTGGAGAAAATGAAAACCTGCTGGTGGTTAAACTGGATATCACTAATCCAGCGGAGGCGGACACCGCAATGCAGGCAGCTCTGGCAAAATTTGGTTCAATTGATGTTTTAGTCAACAATGCGGCTAATTTTTACGCTGGGTTTTTTGAAGAATTCACACCTGAGCAAGCGCATGCGCAAATGGAGACTAATTTTTTTGGCCCATTGAACGTAACCCGTACAATTTTACCTCAGATGCGCAAGCAAAAATCTGGACACATTATTACTATTTCTTCAACTGCAGGGCTTTTTGGGTACGAGCAATGCTCCATGTATGCTGCCTCTAAGTTTGCCATTGAAGGCTGGATGGATGCACTAACTACAGAAGTTGCACCATTTGGTATTAAGGCCACGTTAGTAAACCCCGGTTTTTTTAGAACCAGTTTATTAGAGCCAAATTCTACAACCTGGGCAGAAAAGGCAATTGATGATTATGCTGAACGCCAAAAGGAGTTGAAAGCGAATTGGGAAAATATGAACGGCAATCAGAATGGCGACCCACAAAAATTAGCGGCTGCCTTGATCAGAATTGCTGGTGAAGCAGAACCACCTAAACGCTGGCTTGCTGGATCAGATGCTGTATCTGAAGGCTATAGAAAATCAGATGAATTGAAAGCCCAAACCGATGCATACCGTGAGCTGTCAAGTTCACTGTCAATAGACCAAGGATAAAAAAAGTGAAAGAAAAGAGTGCGCGTAATACTGATGTTGATTTAAAACTGAAAGGTTTTAAAGTTTATGAAGTGGGAAGGGATATTAAAACGGTTCCTCATTATAACCGAAGAGCGTTTTACAAAATTTGTATTACCAACGGGTATAATAAAATTGTATATGGCAGGAATACTTTTGAGCATACTGGCCCAATTTTGTTTTTTGGCAATCCTGAAATCCCGTATGCATGGGAGGTGCATGCTCCAGACTACAATGGCTATGCATGCGCCTTTACATCTGGTTTCTTAAACCTTAATGTACCGGTGCCATCTCTTAGACAGTCATCCCTTTACCAATCATCGGAACTTACTATACTTGCTTTGAATGATGTTCAAAGCAAGTTTATTTCAACGCTTTTTGGAAAGATGATGCTCGAGACGGTATCGGAATACAGATTTAAAGATGAACTTATCCGTAATTACATCAATCTGATTTTACAAGAGGGGATTAAGATGCAGCCACTGCAAGCGTTATAATTTCAAGCACTACCGGCCAAATGATTTGCTAAATGATTGTCCGGATTGCACAGCCTGACGAACATTATTTAAACGTTCAGATTCATATTTTAACAACGCATCCTCTATTTCCGTTTCCTCTGAAATACAATCGGCCAGACTTGCTGCATCTTTTAATGAAGCATTAAATCCTGAAGCTGTTATTGGCGTTATTGCGTGTGCAGCATCACCAACCAGCGCCATACGGCCGTTAACCAATTTGTCGGGGATATACTCAGAAATGGGGATCGCTGTCAGATCTTTGGTTTTAATGCTGTGAAGAGTGGCATCTAACCATGGCTGGGGCCATCTGGCCGTAGCTTGTTTAGCAAGTTCTTTTAATGTGTTTTCAGGAATATCGGGGCCTGTTAATGAATGTTGAACCACAGTACCTTTTAAGCAGCCCGTTTTCCTTAATAAATCATTTCGGGTATTATCATACCATGCCCAACCTAACCGGCGTTTTCCCAGCACTCTGGAACCATCCTGGCCTGCAATAACAGAACCCAGTAAAAAATCTCCAATACCCTCGGGCATACTAACGGAAGCGTGCAGATCAGGGCGGTGATTTTTTTGAATATTAGTTTCATCTACAATAGCTACCCAGATTAGGTAACCTGCAAAGGTAGAATTTGGTTTGTGTGGTGCAACCTGCTGCCGCACAATGCTGCGATGGCCATCTGCCCCTATTAGTATATCACCGTAATAAGTTTCTCCCTTATCGGTTATTACGGATGCACTTTTAGCATCCTGACTAACCGTTTGAATACGCTTGTTAAAGTATATTTTGATTGCAGGATTGGCCTGGATTTCTTTAAGGAGGCGCGATTGAACGGACGACCATGCTTCAATGGATCTGATACCACCTGATGTCAATGTCCTCAAATATTTTGCAGTTGCTGTCCGGTCTATATCTCCACCATCAACCTGAAGGGCCGCCCCGCTTCTTGGTTCGGGACCAACACGTTCTAAAATAGTTACGGTCAATCCCGCACGGGCAAGCGCAAGACCTGTCATTAATCCTGAAAGTGATGCTCCAATGATCAGTACAGATTCGCCTGCACGTTTGCCGGGATGGGTATCATTTAATAAACTAGGCACTTGCTCTTGTTTTTAGTACTTTTTCAAAGATTGACCTGCCTGTTTCAGCCTCTGTGAT